>Ga0209862_1000016_pt1 | contig 51855 bp, 49 predicted proteins | sample OrgsoiDNA_201061_FD_185809 | JGI IMG/M metagenome (GOLD analysis project Ga0209862, IMG submission 185809) | Permafrost soil microbial communities from the Arctic, to analyse light accelerated degradation of dissolved organic matter (DOM) -... | ecosystem: Environmental > Terrestrial > Soil >... | reverse complement strand
CGCCCAGGCCTCGGGGGAGTTGTCAGGTTCGGCATCGACCATCGACGAAGTGCTCAAGTACCGTCCGCAGTTCTGCTTCAAGGCCGTCGCCGCGCTGGATGATAGCCATGGTGGTGATGGTGTTCTGGTCGGCAAGGACGTCAAGAGTCTTCAGGAGCTGAAGGGCCAGGCCGTGGCCGTGAACGAAGGTTCGACTTCGCAGTTTTGGCTGTCTTACCTGCTGAAAAAGAACGGCATGAAAATGAGCGACATCACCGTGCAGAACATGACCGCCGATGACGCCGCCACTGCATTTATCGCCGGTCGCGTACCGGCCGCCGTGACGTGGGAGCCGCATCTGTCGATGGTCCGCAGCAAGCAGCAGGGCAAGGTGCTGATCGACAGCAGCAGTACGCCTGGGGTGATTGTCGATGTGGTGGCGCTCAACTGCTCGGTCATCGAAAAGCAGCCAGAAGACGTGAAAGCGTTGGTGGCCGGTCTGTACAAAGCGGTCAAGTACACCCGTGAGCATCCGGAAGAAGCCTACAAAATCATGGCCAAGGGCGTCGGTGGCTACCTGGCCGATCCGAAGGAATTGGCGGCGGCCGCTCAAGGCGTGCGCTTCTACGATCAAGCCATGAGCGAAAAACTGTTCGGCGCGCCGGGCAAGCCGGGGGACAGCGCACCGTTGATCAAACTGGCTAATGAAACCGCCAGCGAATTGCAGGGCAAGCCCTACAACGTCAGCAATGACGACCTGATCGACAACCGCTTCGTCAGCCCGCTCTAGGAGGTCCGCATGTTCAAGCGCAATTCATGGCTGAGCCGCTGCATCACGCCCAAGACCAGCTTGCCGGTGCAGTTGGTCTGGAGCGCCAGCGGCCTGGCCTGGGTGTTGTTGGTCGGCCTGTGGGCCGGGTTGTCCTACGGCGGCGTAGTGCCGGGCATGTTTCTGCCGACACCAGGCGCGGTGGTCGAGGCCGCCGTGCGCCTGGGCCGCGACGGTACCCTCGGGGTGCACGTTTGGGCCAGTGTCGAGGTGGTGATGGTCGGTTTTATCGTGTCATCGCTGGTGGCCGTGCCGCTGGGGTTGCTGATGGGCAGCTTTCGTATCGTCCAGGCGTTCCTCGAACCGATGGTCAATTTCATTCGCTACCTGCCGGTGACCTCGTTTGTGCCGCTCTTCATCCTGTGGATCGGCATCGGTCTGGAGCAGCGGGTCTCGGTGATTATCTTCGGTGTGTTCTTCCAGCAATTGGTGATGATTGCGGACGTGTCCAAAGGCATCTCCAAGGACCTGATCAACGCGTCCTACACACTGGGTTCAAATCGGCGCGATGCGGTGCTGCATGTGATCGCCCCGGCCTCGCTGCCGGGTGTGCTCGACACCTTGCGCGTCACCATGGGCTGGGCCTGGACTTACCTGGTGGTCGCCGAACTGGTCGCCGCTTCCAGTGGCCTGGGCTATCTGAGCCTCAAGGCCATGCGCGGCTTTCAGGTGGATGTGATCTTTCTGGCAATCGCGATCATCGGCCTGCTGGGCCTGGTCACCGATCAATTGTTCCGCTTCCTACGTCTGAGGATCGCCGCATGGGCTCAGTAACCGCCGTCAACCCACGTTTCGTCGCGCCCCAGGCTGCCCCGGCGCAAGGCGCCCCACGGCTGCAGGTGGACAAGGTCAGCCTGCGCTATAAAAAGCCCGATGGCGGTGTCTTTACCGCGTTGGAGCAGGTGTCCTTCGAAGTTCCGGACCAACAATTCGCCGTGCTGGTGGGGCCGTCGGGCTGCGGCAAGTCGAGCCTTTTGTACCTCACCGCCGGCCTCGCCGAACCGACCTCGGGCGAAATCTACGTGGGTGGCCAGCAAGTAGAGGGGCCGGGCGCCGATCGCGGCATGGTGTTCCAGAGCTATACGCTGTTCCCGTGGTTGACCGTGCGCCAGAACGTCGAGTTCGGCCTCAAGCGTCGCGGCATGGCGGCGGCGCAGCGCAAGGAAATTGTCGACTACTACGTCAATGAAGTCGGGCTCGCCGGGTTCGCCGACAACTACGCCAAGCAACTCTCCGGTGGCATGATGCAGCGGGTCGCGATTGCCCGGGCCTTGGCCAACGATCCGCAAATCCTGCTGATGGACGAACCTTTCGGTGCCCTCGACAGCCAGACGCGCCTGCAAATGCAGCAACTGCTGCTGCGAGTGTGGGGCAACAGCAAGAAGACGGTATTGTTTGTGACCCATGATATCGACGAGGCGATTCTGCTCGGCGACCGGGTCTACGTCATGGGCGCCAGGCCCGGGCGGATCAAGCAGATTCTGGACGTGCCGATTGAGCGGCCACGGACCCTCGACATGGTGATGGAACGCTCGTTCATCGACATGAAACGCAGGATCTTCGGATTGCTGCATGACGAGTTGGAGGAGCATTGAGTCTGTAGGCACCGAGCTTGTTCAGTCGACATGAATGTTGCCGGGCAGGCATCCATCGCAAGCAACCTTGGCTGCTACGGGGCGGCCGGCAACAGGAATTTTGCGATCACCGGCAAATGATCGGAGATCCGCAATGTATCGTCCTGGCGCACCGTTGCCTCGACCCGTTTGATCCGCGGGCTGTAAAACAGGTAGTCGACCGTCCTGTCCGGGCCGTTCAAGCCGGGATCGTTCGGGTAATGGGTCAGCCATTGCGCCCGATCAGCACCGCTGGCTTCGTTGTTGGTCGGGATCATCGGGTATTTGTCCCACAGCACATGCAATGCGCTGTCGGCGGAGTAGGGCGTACGTTGCTCGGCGGGCAGGCGTCGGTATTGGCCCAGCGGCAACAGATTGAAGTCGCCGCCAATCAGCCACGGTGTGCCGCGGCTTTCGTATTTGTCGAGGACCTTGGCCACCGCTGTCACTTGGGCTTGCAAGGTGTCGTCGGGCTGGCGGACGCGGTCCAGGTGGGTATTGAGCACCGCGATCTGCCCGCCATCGCTCAACGGCAGATACGCCACCAGCAAAGCGTTTTTCGGTTTGAACTGACGGCTGATGACGTTGGCGGGTGCCACCGGCAATTGCAGGCGCTCGGCATGTCCGATCTGGAAGCGGCTCAGGGTGGCGAGTTGCCGGCCGACGCTGCCGAAGATATGCGGATCTGGCACAAAGTCGGCCTTCCAGTCGAAGGCGTGGGCGTTGCAGGGGTACAGGTCGGCGACCCGTTCCTGCAAGAGTTTGACCTGATTCTGATAGTCGCTGGCCTTGGCGCCGTCATCGAGTTCTTGCAGCAGCACGACGTCCGGCTGCTCGTCACGAATCACCCGCGCCACTTCATCGAGGCTGAAGGCCATGTCTTCGAGCGTGGGGCTTTCGTCGTCACCCTGGGCCAGGTCGTTCCAGAACACGTAGCGTTTACCCGCCAGGTACTGAACGTTCCAGGTCATCACCTTCAAGGCTTGACCGGGCACCAGGGTCGGCGCCTTGGCGTTGCAACTGACCGGCAGCACTTCCTTGGCGTCGGGTCGCCAGGTCACGCTGTAGATCAGCAGGCCGATCAGGCCAACGAAAGCAAACAGGCCCAGCAGGGTGTAGCGCAGTAGACGGGTCATGGCTCGGCTTATAGCGTTACAAAGATGACCCGAGCATACCCGAGAGCGAGGGCCGCGCCCAAGGGTAGAGCGGTCAGGCAGGTCTGTCGTTTTTGTCAGGCACTTCGCCAATCAGCATAAACAGGCGGAACAGCACCACGCTGGTGAACAGTTGCAGGAAGCTGTGGACGCTGTCGATCAGCAGGGCGATTGCCGGGTTCTGCGGTTCGGGATAGACCGCGTAGCTGGCGCCCTTGAGCACCCACAACGGCCCCATTACACAGAGGATGCACACCAGAATGCGCAGGAAATGGCCGCGGGTCAGGCGCAGGCTTTCTTTCATCGCCGCCAGCGGCGCCATACCGCGCAGCACCAGCAAGTATTCGGCGAAGGCCAGCGTCACCATCAGCCACAGGCCCGGCAGGAAATACAGCGACAGGCCGATCAGGATCAACAAGGTGTTGAGCGCGGTGAGCAGGGCAAAGCGTGGCCACAACGTGGCGGACATCGCCAGCAGGTCGCGGATGCGCGGCGATTCGCCACGGCTGCGGGCGTCGAGAAACAGGATCAGCGCGGCGGTATACAGTGGATACACCAGTAAACCGACGACCACGCTGTAACCGGGGAAACCGTCCGGGCTGGCGGTGTTGTCCACCAATTGTTGCAAGAACGCCTCAAGAATCACCAGCGGCAGGCACAGCTGCACGATCTGGCCCAGATTGCGCTTGAAGAAGTACAAGGAGTCACGCAGCACATCGAACGGATTCATCAGTCGGTATCGCAGGTTAAAAGCAGTTCCACACTTTAACCGATGAAGCGTCGGGGGGCGCAAACGTAAACGTTAGGTAAAGGCTATTGAAACATCCTGTATCAGCCCCATAACTGGTAGGCACCTTGTCCATCGTGGATGAGGAAGACGATATTCCCGGCAATCTACGAGGTCGCCATGAACAGCGAAGAACAAACCCTGATCGATGGACTGTTTTCCCGGCTGCAACAGGCCGAAACGGATTCAGCCCCGCGCGACGCTCAAGCCGAGGCGCGGATCAAGGAACACCTGACTCGCCAGCCCGCCGCGGGCTATTTCATGACCCAGGCGATTCTGGTGCAAGAGGCTGCCATCAAGAGCCTCGACGAACAGAACAAGCAACAGACCCAGCAAATCCAGCAATTGCAGGACGAACTGCAACAGGCCAAGGCCCAGGCGAGCGCTCCGGCACCGGCCAGTGGTGGCTTCCTGTCGAGCATCTTCGGCGGCGGCTCCCGCGATCCGCAGCCTGCGCCAACCCAAAGCGCACCCCCGTCGACCGGCGGCTGGCGTGAACCGGCGCGGCCATCGTTCAATTCGCAGCCGCCACAGCAGAACTTCGGTGCACCGCAACAGAACTACGGCGCGCCACAGCAAAACTACGCGCCGCAACAACAGGCACCGGTAGGTAGCGGCTTCCTCGGTGGCGCGCTGAAAACCGCGGCTGGCGTGGCCGGTGGTGTGATGCTGGCAGAAGGCATCAGCAGTATGTTCCACAGCAATCAGCAGCCGCAGCAAATCGTCGAAGTCATCAAGGAAGAACCGGCCCAGGTCAATGATCAAAGCGGTAATGACCGGGGCAATGACCAGCGCATGGCCGGCAACGACTCCAACGATCAGGGCGACCTTAGCGACACCGACTACAACAACGATGACGACTCATCGTTCTTCGGCGGCGATGACGACGACTCCTTCGTCTGACCCACCATTCGTCCGGGGCGCGCAAACGCCCCGGGCCGATTATTCGCGGAACAATCCTTCAGGCTGGCATACTGGGCAACTTTTCGGGCCTGGGGCCTGATCCTGCCCGCGCGCTTGTGCGCTCATGAGGATGCACGGTGAAAAAAATCGCAGTGTTTGCCGATGTCCAAAACCTCTATTACACCGTGCGTCAGGCTTATGGTTGCCACTTCAACTATGCCGCGCTGTGGGCAGATATCAGTAAACAGGGCGAGATTGTCGAGGCGTATGCCTACGCCATCGATCGTGGTGACAGCAAGCAGCAGCAGTTCCAGCAGATCCTGCGCAACCTGGGCTTCATCGTGAAGCTCAAGCCTTACATCCAGCGCAGCGACGGCTCGGCCAAGGGCGACTGGGACGTAGGTATTACCCTCGACATCATGGACGCCGCCGATCATGTCGACGAAGTGGTGCTGGCTTCCGGCGATGGTGATTTCGACATGCTGCTGGATCGCATCATCAGCAAGCACGGCGTACAAGCCGTGGCTTACGGCGTGCCGGGCCTGACCGCGAACTCGCTGATCCGCGCCGCCAGCCGCTACGTGCCAATCGAAGGCGCGTTGCTGCTCAAGAATTGATTTTTACGGAGTTGAAACAGGTTTGGAACGCATAGCAGTCATCGACTTTGAAACCACCGGGATCTCCCCAAGCAGTAGCTGCCGGGCCACGGAAATCGCCGTGGTGATCCTTGAACAGGGGCGCATCGTCGAGCGTTACCAGAGCCTGATGAACGCCGGCGTGCGCGTACCGGCGTTCATCGAACAACTCACTGGCATCAGCAACGCCATGCTGCGCACCGCACCGTCGGCCGAGCAGGTGATGAACGAGGTGAACGAGTTCGTCGGCATTACGCCGCTGCTGGCGCACAACGCCGCGTTCGACCAGAAGTTCTGGGACTTTGAACTGGGGCGGATCAAACGCACACGGTTGCAGAACTTTGCCTGCTCACTGTTACTGGCCCGGCGTCTGATGCCGGCGGCGCCGAATCACAAACTCGGGACGCTCACCACTTTCGCCAGCCTGCCTAATACCGGCAAGGCTCACCGGGCGATGGCGGATGCCGAGATGGCGGCGAACCTGACGACGCACTTGGCTGAGCAACTGCGGCAGCAGCACGGGTTGCGGGAGTTGTCCCATGATTTGCTGGTCAGCTTGCAGAAAGTGCCGGCGGCGAAGATCAACGAACATCTCAAGCGCCATCGCGGGTTCTGACGACACCGCAAATCCCCTGTGGGAGCGGGCTTGCTCGCGAAAGCGGCCTGTCAGTCACATCGAGGTTGGATGTGCCGACGCTTTCGCGAGCAAGCCCGCTCCCACATTGGGTCTCCTGCAACTTCAGGCCTGCTTTCCGTCCAACTGCCCCAACGGCACCCGCCGCTCTATCGCGCTCGACAACACAATCGACGTCTTGCTAAACCCAAATTTCGCCACCCGATTAATCAACGCCTCCAACTCCGGCATCGACCCCACCGCCGCTTGCATGATCACGCACGGATCCCCCGTCACCCGGTGACACTCGGTCAGTTGCGGGATTTTGATCAGTTCGTCGTAGGTTTTCTGATTGCCGTGCTGGTTCAGCCGCAATTCGATGACGCACTGGATCGGCAGGCCGATTTTTGACAGGTCGACCTTGGCCTGATAACCGGTGATCACCCCGCAGGACTCAAGTTTGGCCACGCGCTCGGCCACGGCCGGGGCGGACAGGTTCACCTTGCGCGCCAGTTCGGCGTAGGACGCTCGACCGTTTTCCAACAGGGCGCTGAGGAGCATGCGGTCGTACTTGTCCATCGTGGGAATTCCTGAAAATGACATGACTTTCGAATGCATGGTTTATAGCGGTGATCTCCGTGTTTTGAAAAGTGTACCGGCGCGATAAACAGGTTTTGTAGCTTATTTTTAGCCGTTGGCCTTTCTAGAATATCTGCTCTCCTTCTCTTGCCTGAGAGCTGCCCAATGCCTGGCTTACGTCGCTTCCCCTTACCGTTGATCGCTGCGTTTTTCGCGTTGTACGTGATTTGGGGCTCGACCTATCTGGTCATTCGCATCGGCGTGCAGTACTGGCCGCCGTTGATGCTTGGCGGTATTCGCTTTGTGATTGCCGGATCGTTGATGTATGCGTTCCTGCGCTGGCGCGGGGCCCCGGCACCGACCTGGGCGCAGTGGAAAGCGGCGGGCATGATCGGCATTTTGCTGCTCAGTTTCGGTAACGGTGCGGTGAGCATGGCCGAGCATAGCGGGGTGGCCTCCGGTGTTGCCGCGCTGGCGGTGGCGACGGTGCCTTTGTTTACGCTGCTGTGCGGCTATTTCTGGGGCGCACGTAATACCCGTCTTGAATGGGCCGGGATTGTGCTCGGGTTGATCGGCATCGGCATGCTCAACCTCGGCTCCAATCTGCAATCGAGCCCGTTGGGCGCGACGTTGCTGGTGTTCGCCGCCGCAGCCTGGGCTTTCGGCTCGGTGTGGAGCAAACACTTGCCGTTGCCCCAGGGCGCGATGGCCAGTGCTGCGGAAATGCTGGTGGGTGGCGTGGTGTTGTTGATCGGCAGTGCGCTGAGTGGTGAGCGTCTGGACAGTGTGCCGCCGGTCGAAGGCTGGTTGGCGCTGGCCTACTTGATCGGTTTCGGTTCGATCATTGCCTTCAACGCCTACATGTATTTGTTGAAGCACGTACGTCCAGCGGCGGCCACCAGTTATGCCTACGTCAACCCGGCGGTGGCGGTGTTGCTGGGCATCGTGTTTGTTGGCGAGACCATCGGTATCGAGGAAGCGATTGCCATGGCGGTGATCATCAGCGCCGTAGTCTTGATCGGCTTGCCACAATGGCGTCGGCGCCCGGAACGACCTGCGGTGGTGGCACCGACAGAATCCCGTGTGAATTAGGGTAAACTGCGCGCCATTGCACACTCGTTTTGCACAACCGCGCTGAATTTTCCTACGGTAATCCCATGACTTTCGCCTCCCTTGGCCTGATCGAACCCTTGCTGCGCTCTCTCGAGACGCTCGGCTACCAGACACCTACGCCGGTCCAGGCGCAAGCCATTCCGGCGGTGCTGGCCGGTCGCGACCTGATGGCTGCGGCCCAGACCGGCACCGGCAAGACCGCCGGTTTCGCGCTGCCGCTGCTGCAGTTGCTGGCCATGGAAGGGCCGAAAGTGGCCTCCAACTCGGTGCGTGCACTGATCCTGGTGCCGACCCGCGAACTGGCCGAACAGGTTCACGAAGCCGTGCGCCAGTACGCCGAGAACCTGCCGTTGAGTACTTACGCGGTGTACGGCGGCGTCAGCATCAACCCGCAGATGATGAAGCTGCGCAAAGGGGTTGATGTGCTGGTGGCGACTCCGGGTCGTTTGCTCGACCTGTATCGCCAGAAGGCCCTCAAGTTCAATCAGCTGCAAACGCTGATCCTGGACGAAGCCGATCGCATGCTCGATCTGGGCTTCTCCGAAGAGCTGGGGAACATTTACCGCGTGCTGCCGAAGCAACGTCAAACGCTGTTGTTCTCCGCGACCTTCTCCGACGCGATCCGCTTGCTGGCCGGGCAAATGCTCAACGACCCGCTGAGCATCGAAGTCAGCCCGCGCAACGTGGCGGCCAACACCGTCAAGCAATGGGTTGTGGTGGTGGACAAGAAGCGTAAGCCGGAGCTGTTCATTCACTTGCTGCGCAAGGGCAAGTGGAAACAGGTGCTGGTGTTCGCCAAAACCCGCAATGGCGTGGACGCGCTGGTGGAAAAACTTCAGGGCCTGGGCATCAATGCCGACGGCATTCACGGCGACAAACCCCAGGCGACCCGTCAGCGCGCGCTGGATCGTTTCAAGGCCAGCGAAATACAGATTCTGGTGGCGACCGACGTTGCGGCCCGTGGTCTGGATATCGAAGATCTGCCGATGGTGGTCAACTTCGACCTGCCGATCGTGGCTGAGGACTACATCCACCGTATCGGCCGCACCGGTCGTGCGGGTGCCACCGGTGAGGCAATTTCCCTGGTGTGCGCGGATGAAGTGAATCAGCTGTCCGCCATTGAGATGCTGACCCGTCAGACCCTGACGCGCCAGATGGAGCAGGATTTCGAGCCTGAACATCGGGTGCCGGATACTGATTCCAGTGGTCAGGTGGTGAAGAAACCGAAAAAACCGAAGAAGCCAAAGACCTCCGGTGGCAGCAAGCGCAACCTCGGTAAATGGGTTGAGAGCGGGGATGCTTCGGCGGTGGAACCTTCGCTCAAGCCTGTGCGAAAAGTGCCGGTGTTTAACACTGGGCCGCGTAAGAAGAAGCCTTGATTACACGCGGCGTCTGTTAGGCCGCCATCGCGAGCAAGCTCGCTCCCACATGGGATCTGCTGTGAACACATTATTTGTGAACACTCGAGATCCCATGTGGGAGCGGACTTGCTCGCGAAGGGTGCGCTGCGGTCCTCAACCCTCACGCTTCAACCACTCCACCATCCCCAATCCCGCCGCCCGCCCACTGGCAAAACACCCCGTCAGCAAATAGCCGCCCGTCGGCGCTTCCCAGTCCAGCATTTCGCCCGCGCAGAACACCCCAGGCAGCTGCTTGAGCATCAAGCGCTCATCCATCGACTCGAACTTCACGCCGCCCGCACTGCTGATGGCTTCGTCCAATGGACGGGTTTTCACCAGCGTCAGTGGCAATGCCTTGATCGCTTTTGCCAGCAATGCCGGATCGGCAAAGGATTCTGCGCCGGTCAGTTCGCGCAACAGCGCCGCTTTGACGCCATCAAGACCCAACTGACTGTGCAAGTGTTTGGACATCGAGCGTGAACCGCGCGGTTTGCTCAGCGCAGCCTCAACTTTATCCACAGGTCGGCCCGGCAATAAGTCGATATGAACAGTCGCCGAGCCATGCAGATTGATGGCTTCACGGATCGGTGCCGACAGGGCGTAGATCAAACTGCCTTCAATCCCTGTGGCAGTAATCACGCATTCGCCGAGGCGCGGGATGTCGTCATTGAGGCCGAGGGCGATATTTTTCAGCGGCGCGCCGGCGAATTTGCTGACCATCAATTCGCTCCAGGCCTGCACTTCGAAGCCGCAATTGCTCGGTTGCAACGGCGCCAGTCCTACGCTGTGCTGTTCAAGTGGCAGCATCCAGGCGCCGTCCGAACCGAGGCGCGACCAACTGCCGCCGCCGAGGGCTAACAAGGTTGCGTCGGTTGTTAAGGTTTTTTCACCTTCGGGGCTGGACACTTTCAGGCTGCCATCGGCATTCCAACCCAGCCAGCGGTGGCGGGTGTGGATAACTACGCCACTGTCCCGCAGGCGTTTGAGCCAGGCGCGCAGCAGGGGCGCGGCTTTCATGTCCGTAGGAAATACCCGGCCGGAGCTGCCGACAAAGGTTTCGATGCCCAGGTCATGAATCCATTGGCACAGCGCATCGGCGCCGAATGACCGCAGCAGTGGTGCAATCTGCGGTGCCCGTTCGGCGTAGCGCGAGAGGAACGCCGGGTAGTCTTCGGAGTGAGTGATGTTCATGCCGCCGACGCCGGCCAGCAGGAATTTTCGCCCCACCGAAGGCATGCCGTCGTACAGGTCGACCTTGATCCCGGCCTGGCTCAGCACCTCAGCGGCCATCAGGCCGGCGGGGCCGCCGCCGATGATGGCAACGTGAGGGGGGAGGGCTGGGGAGGATTGGGTCATGGAATGCGCTGCGGTATGGCTGGATAAGCCGCGCATTCTATCAGCACAAATCAGGGTGGGAGCGGGCTTGCTCGCGAAGAGGGAGTGTCAGTCGACATCAATGTTGCCTGATACATCGCTTTCGCGAGCAAGCCCGCTCCCACATGGGTTCTGTGGTGTTTGTAAAAGGGTGGTTAAAAAACAACCAGTCCTTTGTAGGCTATGTGCAGCAAGGCCTGTAGGCGCTTTCACTCAGGTTATCCACAGGCAGTTCCACAGGCATTGTGGGTAAAGCATCCACAACTCAGTGACAACCTGATGACTGCCAGACCCGTTGCGCGCTGTGATGGAGGATGCCGTGGCGGCGGGCCAGGGCCTGGCGGTCCTTGCTGTAGCCGCCGCCGATCACCCCGACCACCGGAATGTCCCGGCCCAGGCAGTGGCGCATCACGCTTTCATCGCGGGCGGCGACGCCTTCGTCTGTCAGCTTCAGGTAACCCAGTGCGTCATCCTTATGCACATCCACCCCGGCGTCATACAGCACCAGATCGGGTTGGTAGAGCGGCAGCAAATAGTTGAGCGCGTCGTCCACCACCTTCAAGTAATCGGCATCGCCCATGCCCTTGGGCAGTGGAATGTCCCAGTCACTTTCGGCCTTGCGTGCAGGAAAATTCTTCTCGCAGTGCAGGGAAACGGTCACCGCGTCCGGGGTGTTGTGCAGAATCCGTGCAGTCCCGTCGCCCTGGTGTACGTCGCAATCGAAGATCAGTACCCGATTCACCCGACCGCTTTCCAGCAGGTAATGGCTGATCACCGCCAGGTCATTGAAGATGCAGAACCCCGCCGGGTAGTCGTAGTGAGCGTGGTGGGTGCCGCCGGCCAGGTGACAAGCCAGTCCGTGTTCGAGTGCTTGTTCGGCCGCCAGCAATGAACCGCCAACCGCCCGCACCGTGCGCCGGGCCAGGGCTTCATTCCACGGCAGGCCGAGCCGCCGCTGGTCTTCGCGGGACAACTCGCCGCTCATATAGCGTTCGATATACGCAGGGTCATGAGCGAGGGCCAGAATCTCGGCAGGACAGAGCTCAGGACGCAGCAAATCGGCGTCCCGGGTCAGGCCGCTGTCCACCAGGTGATCGCGCAGCAGGCGAAACTTGTCCATCGGGAAGCGGTGCTCCGCCGGGAACTCGGGGCTGTAGTCTTCGTGGTAGATCAACGGCAGGGGCATGGCAGATTTATCTAGGAAGGCCTGTAGGAATCAGTGAAGGATCCTACCAGCGATGTAGACTCGGAGCATGGAATTGGAGGAGCACGATGGAGCCGATACTGGAACTCGAAAGCGCACGACTGCTGCTCAGGCAATGGCGCGATGAGGATTTGCCGGAGTTTGCGGCGATGTGTGCCGATCCACAGGTGATGCGTTATTTCCCGGCGCCGTTGAGTCGACTGGAAAGTGCTTCGCTGATCGGGCGGATTCGCGGGCATTTTGCCGAGCACGGTTTCGGTCTCTGGGCGCTGGAGCGCAAGGATACCGGCCAGTTCATCGGGTTTACCGGGCTGGCGGAGGTTAACTTCGATGCGCCGTTTGTGCCGGCCATCGAGATCGGCTGGCGCCTGGCCCGCGAGCATTGGGGGTTGGGTTACGCCAGTGAGGCCGCGTGGACCGCTCTGCGCTGTGGCTTTGACCGGTTGGCGCTGAAGGAAGTCGTGGCCTTCACCACGCAAACCAATTTGCCGTCGGAGAAAGTCATGCAGGCCATCGGAATGCACCATGAGTCAGCCGATGACTTTGAGCACCCGAGGCTCGCGGTCGATCATCCGCTGCGTCACCATGTGTTGTACCGCATCACCCGTGAGCAATGGCTGCAAACCTTGCATGGATAAGCAGGCACGGACGTTTACAATGGCCGCCATTGGCGTGAGCCATTAACTGAGTCGACCGCCGCAGCCAAGACTGCGCGGCATTGCGTTGTGTGAGGAGAGCCTGAATGAGCCAAGTGTTGGAAGATCTGGTAGACCTGCTGACCCTGGAACCGATTGAAGAAAACCTGTTCCGTGGGCGCAGCCAGGATCTGGGTTTCCGTCAGTTGTTCGGCGGCCAGGTGCTCGGCCAGTCCCTGTCGGCGGCCAGTCAGACCGTTGAAGAAACGCGGCATGTACACTCGATGCACGGTTATTTCCTGCGTCCGGGCGATGCCAAGTTGCCGGTGGTGTATCAGGTTGATCGAGTGCGCGATGGCGGCAGTTTCAGCACTCGTCGGGTGACGGCGATCCAGAAAGGCAACCCGATTTTCACCTGCAGCGCGTCCTTCCAGTACGACGAAGAAGGCTTCCAGCACCAGACTGAAATGCCACAAGTGGTCGGCCCGGAAAACCTGCCGTCGGAACTGGAGCTTGCTCAGCAACGCGCGCACTTGATTCCGGAACACATGCGCGAAAAACTGCTGTGCCCGAAACCGATCGAATTCCGCCCGGTGACCGAGACAGATCCCTACAACCCGCAAGCGTCTGACCCGATCAAGTACGTGTGGTTTCGTGCTGATGGTGCCTTGGCCGATTCGCCTGCGCTGCACAAATACCTGCTGGCCTACGCCTCGGACTTCGGACTGCTGACCACTTCACTGCTGCCTCATGGCAAATCGGTCTGGCAGAAAGACATGCAGGTCGCCAGCCTTGACCACGCGTTGTGGTTTCATTCGGACCTGCGTGCCGATGACTGGTTGCTCTATGCCATGGACAGCCCGTGGGCCGGCAATTCCCGCGGGTTCTCCCGTGGCAGCGTGTTCAATCGCGCCGGGCAACTGGTGGCTTCGGTGACTCAGGAAGGCCTGATTCGCCATCGCAAGGATTGGGCATGAGCCTGGCCGAGGTGCGGCACTGGGTGTTCGACATGGACGGCACCCTGACGGTGGCCGTGCATGACTTCGCGGCAATTCGCGTGGCGCTGGCGATCCCGCCCGAAGACGACATCCTGACCCACCTCGCCGCACTGCCAGCCGAAGAAGCCGCCGCCAAACATGCGTGGTTGCTGGAGCATGAACGGGACTTGGCGTTGGGTTCGAAGCCGGCACCGGGTGCCGTGGAACTGGTGCGGGAACTGGCCGGGCGCGGTTATCGCCTCGGCATCCTTACTCGTAACGCACGGGAATTGGCCCATGTGACGCTGGAGGCAATCGGCCTGGCCGACTGCTTCGCGGTCGAGGACGTGCTGGGCCGTGACGAAGCGCCGCCGAAGCCGCATCCCGGTGGTTTGCTGAAGTTGGCTGAAGCCTGGAGCGTGCCGGCGAGCGAGATGGTGATGGTCGGGGATTACCGCTTCGACCTGGATTGCGGTCGAGCGGCGGGCACGCAGACGGTGCTGGTGAATCTGCCTGAGAACCCGTGGCCGGAGTTGGCGGATTGGCATGCGCAGGATTGTGTTGAGTTGCGGCAGATGCTTTTCGCTTGAGTAGTTTGTTGTCAGTTTAATCGCCATCGCGAGCAGGCTCGCTCCCACATTGAGATGCGGTTCCCCTGTGGGAGCGAGCCTGCTCGCGATGGCGCCAGATCAGGCGACACAACCTTTACTGACTGAACAAAACCTTCTGCCCCTCCGGGGACGTAAACATCCCATCCCCGTCATGCCCAACCCCGGGCACTTCGACCAATCGCTGATTCACCCCTTGTGGATTGCGCCGCAGCAAATAGTCGAAAAAGTTGTGTCCGCGAATCAGCCGATAAGCCCCTTGAGCCTCAGCTTCGCAGCCTTTGTCGAGCGCCGGATGCTGCGGGTCAGTGTCCTGCTGGCCGAGCAGATAAATCACGTCACGCTTGATGTAACTGCCTTCAAGCTGCGAAGCCGTTTGCCCACCGGCATAGATCGGCATGTCCGTCAGACCATACTTCCAGCGATTGAAACCGGGGCACTGTGCATGAGTGAACGCCACCGGTCGCTGCTCATTGAAGTAGGCATAGGACGACGGGTTGGCCACCACGTAGCGAATCTTTACGCCGGCGGCGGCGAGCGCCGGTTGATCGTGCGCCAGCAGCGCATAGCGCTGAACAACCTGGCCACCACCGGAGTGACCGGCGACGACGATTTGCTTCACGTCCGGAAATTGTCGGCGATCGCTGATCCGCTCGATGATTTGGTCGAGTGCCGCGTAGGAACTCACCGGAAACGGGCCTGTGGATAACCCGCCGGCCATCCAGTCATTGCCATGCCAGCGCAATACGCTGTCCGGCAGCGGGTGGCGAACGATGTCGGTTTCATTGAGAAATTGCGGAGCGATCACCAGCGTCGTCGCGCTTTGGCCAGCCGCTTCAGCCGCCTTCTCGCCGCTGCGGCGGTAGGTTTCAGCGTTGCGCAATCGACCATGGATGATGATCAGCACCCGTTCGATTTTCGCCGGCGCCGGGCCAAGGCCCACTGCCATCTCACCTTCTTTCAAGAGTAGGCGCCCGGGGCTGATCTCTTTTACCCCGTGCTCGTCAGCCTGGGCAGTTGCGCAGGCGATCAACAGAACCAGCAGCCATCTATGCATTTACAGGTTTTTCGCCGCAAAGGTATCGCACTGGCCAACCTGGCCTTGGGCGAAACCGGTTTTGAACCAGCGCACCCTTTGCGCTGACGTGCCATGAGTAAACGAGTCCGGGACCACGCGGCCCTGACTTTGCTGTTGCAAGCGGTCGTCGCCAATGGCATTGGCGGCGTTCAAGGCTTCCTCGATGTCACCGGGCTCCAGCCAGTTCAGACGTTTCTGAGCATTGTTGGCCCAGACCCCGGCCAGGCAATCGGCCTGAAGCTCCTGGCGCACCAGTAAACCACCATCGCCTTCCATCTGCCGGCCTTGTTGGCGAGCCGCCTGAATTTTCGCGGAAACGCCGAGCAACGTCTGAACATGGTGTCCGACTTCATGAGCGATCACGTAGGCCTGAGCGAAGTCGCCCGCAGCGGAGAAGCGTTGCGACATTTCCTGGAAGAACGCCATGTCCAGATAAACCTTCTGGTCGGCCGGGCAGTAGAACGGACCGGTCGCCGAAGTCGCCAGGCCGCACGCCGAGTTCACGCGGTTGCTGAACAGCACCAGGGTCGGGTTCTTATATTGCTTGCCGGCCTGCTGGAAAATCTGGCCCCAGGTGTCCTCGGTATCACCGAGGATCGAGCGCACGAATTCGGCCTGTTCGTCATTGGCCGGTGGCGCCTTGCGAGTCTGAGTCGTGGCCGGCGCCGATTGTTCGGTCATTTGCCCGGTCAGTTGTCCGAGGATCTGCAACGGATCCTGGCCGGTAATCCAGCCAATCCCGACGATCAACAGGATCGCCGTCAGGCTCAAGCCCTTGCCACCACCAAAGCGCATTCCGCCGCCACCACCGCCACCACCGACATCATCACCACGGGCATCGACCACGTTGTCGCTGCGTCGGCCTTTTTTCCATAGCATGTGGGAATCCTCGTGTTGTTCGTGGTGAAGAGTGTTGTTGGTGTGTAGGTGTGGCGCCAGTCCGGTCGTCCATCTTTTGCCGCGCACGGTAGCATTCCGGCAACGCATTTAACGTTACCGGGAAAGCTACAGCGTTGTATTGAGCGTGAATAACCCGGCAAATTCCGTCAGCCGCCGGGTATTTGTCGGGTGGGCGAATGCCTGTCTCGGCGGGTTACTGGTCGAACGCGTCCCACACGGGCGCAAAGTCCGGATTGACCTGACGTTCACGCTTGGACAAACAGGCGATCAGCTTGCGGTCTTCGTCATCGAGTGTGATGTCGAGGGCTTGCAGGTTGGCCAGTTGATTGGCCTTGGGGATCGCCGCGACGTTAGGCTGATCGAGCAGCCATTTTCCACGGCGCGGGTGCATTCTTCATCGAGCATCGGCGAGGTGTCGAGCCCGAGTTTGGGCATGTTCAAACCGTGTGCGTTAACGATGCGCTGCATGATCGCTCTCCCTCCATGAATGATGCTTTTAGAATCTAATTCCAAAAAATATAGGGTCCTTATGATCTTCAACAAGCAATCAGGCTTTAAAACGGGCGGTTATCGGACCGCGCGTTCCAGATTTCGCATCCGGGAGGTTGTCTTCTAGAATCGGATAAATTGTGTTGGGAGCCTCCCATGGCCGGCAGTCAGATTGAACGAGTTTTCAGTGTGCTGGAAAGCCTCACCAGCGACCCGCGCGGCCTGCCGATGCAGACGTTGGCGGAGCAACTGGATATTCCGAAAAGCGCGACCCATCGCCTGCTCGCCGAGCTGATTCGGCTGGGTTATGTGCGGCAGAATCAGGACACCTTGCGCTATCACCTGTCGACCAAACTGGTGGCGATGGGGTTCCGTTATTTGTCGAGTAGCGGGGCGGATATTGTCCAGCCAGTGCTGGATCGCCTGGCGCAGGAAACCGGCGAGCTGGTGCGTCTGGGGGTGATTGAAGGTGAGCGCCAGACCTGGATCGCCAAATCCCAGGGCGCTCGATCCGGGCTGCGTTATGACCCGGACATGGGGCGCGATGCACCGCTGTTTTACACCGCGTCCGGCCACGCGTGGCTGGCCTGCATGAGCGATGCCGAGGCGTTGTCGCTGGTGGAGCGCCAAGGGGCGGAGCGACCCAAGGATCTGGGGCCGAATGCGCCACGCTCCAATATTGAATTGCTTGAGCGCCTGCGCCTGGCGCGCGAGCAGGGTTATGCCTGGGTCGAGGAAAGCTCGGCGGTGGGCACTTCGGCGATTGCGGCGGTGGTACGACATCCGGGCGATGGGCGGGTGATCGGTGTGCTTAGCGTTGCCGGGCCGAGCGCGCGAATGCCGGGTGCACGGTTGCATGAGCTGGCGCCGCTGTTGTTGACGTTTGCCGAGGAGTTGTCGGCGGCGAGTCTGGCGTCGGAGTTGTTCAGTTAGGTCAAACCACACAGATCCAGGGTGGGAGCGGGCTTGCTCGCGAAGGCGGCTTAATATTCAGCGGTTGTGGTGACTGTTGCACCGCTTTCGCGAGCAAGCCCGCTCCCACATTTGATCTGCGTAGGACCTGATAAAGCTGTGCGCTGTTCGAACACTATTCACGTTCTCTTCTGTGAGAATATGGAACCAGGTTCTAAATTATTGGAATTAGATTTCCAAAGGATTGCCATGACCATCAGCACCCCACTCTCCGGTGTAAACAAACCCTTCAAGGGGATTTTGCTGATCGTTGCCGCGACCTTCCTGTTTTCCAGCCATGACGCGTTGTCGAAATACCTCTCCGGGTTCTACCCGATCATCATGGTGGTCTGGGCCCGATATCTGGTTCACACCTTGTTGATGGCCGGGATTTTTCTGCCGCAATCCGGGTTGCGTGTCCTACGCACCAAACGACCATTGCTGCAGTTGGCGCGGGCGTTGTGTCTGCTGGGAACCAGCCTGTTTTTCACCACCGGTTTGTTGTACATACCCCTGGCCGAAGCCACGGCAGTCAACTTTCTTGCGCCGGTGTTGGTCACCGCGCTGTCGGTGCCGCTGCTCAAGGAACACGTTACCCGTGGCCAATGGATCGCGGTGATTTGCGGTTTTGTCGGCGTGCTGATCATCGTCCACCCCGGGGGAGAACTGTTCACCCCGGCGGTGTTGCTGCCGTTCTGCTCGGCGATGTTTTTCTGCTTCTATCAGTTGCTCACCCGCAAGCTCAGCCAGATCGACAGCCCGACCACCAGCAACTTCTTCGCCGGGTTGTGCAACACCCTGGTGATGAGCGCGCTGGTGCCGTTCTTCTGGCAGTTGCCAAGCCTCGGTCATGGGGTGTTGATGCTGGCGCTGGGGAGCTGCGGGATGACCGCGCATTTGTTCCTGACCCAGGCGTTCCGCTACGCCGCACCGGCATTGCTGGCGCCGTTTGGTTATTGTCAGATTGTGTTTGCCGGGCTGCTGGGCTGGCTGATGTTTTCCCATACGCCGACCCTGACCACGGTGGTCGGTATCGCCGTTATTTGTTGCAGCGGGTTGGCGGCAGCGTGGCAGCAGAGTCGCCGGTAAAGCGCTGAACGAACTGTGGGAGCGAGCTTGCTCGCGATGGCGGTGTATCAGTCAGCATAGATATCGACTGGTAGATCGTCATCGCGAGCAAGCCCGCTCCCACAGGGTGTGTCTCGTGTTTTAGTCGGTAACGGCAGGAATCTTGCGCGGTGCCATGAAGTACATCCAGATCAGCGCGATGAAGTACATCGCCGGAATTATGGTGAACAGCACCGTGTAGTTGTTGTTGGTCACCGTCAGGATGTGCCCGACCAACTGCGTCATGAACATCCCGCCGATGGCCGCGCACATGCCGCCGAAGCCGAACACCGTGCTCATCATGTGTTTGGGCGTGTAGTCCATCACCAGGCTCCAGATGTTCGCAGTCCAGGCCTGGTGCGCACCAATGGCCAGGGAGATGGCGAACACCGCGACCCACAAGTTGTTGGAACCCGCCGCCATGATCACGCCGATGATGCAGCAGGCGAACAGGAACATCGACATCAGTCGCGCCTTGATCGGGTTGACTCCACGGCCGATCAGGAAAGAGGACAGAATCCCGCCACCGACGCTGCCGAAGTCCGCCGTCAGGTAAATGATGATCAGCGGGATGCCCATCTGGGTCACGTTGATGCCCAGGTTGTATTGCTGATTGAGGAACGGTGGCAGCCAGTAAAGGTAAAACCAGAACACCGGCGCGGTCATCGAGTAGGCGAGGGCGAAGGCCCAGGTGCCACGCATGCGCAGGATTTTCGAGAACGGGACGCGGGATTGTTCCGGCTCGACTTCCTTCTGGATGTAATCCAGTTCCGACTGTTTAACGCTCGGGTGATCTTCAGGGTTGAAGTACTTCAAACCCCAGAACACCAACCAGATCCCGCCCAGTGCCGACATGCACAGGAACGCCGCTTGCCAGCCCCACGCGTGAAGAATCAGCGGCAACAGCATCGGCGTGAACATCGCGCCGACGTTGGTCCCGGCGTTGAAGATGCCGGTGGCCACGGCGCGCTCGCCCGCCGGGAACCACAACCGGGTGGTTTTCACACAGGCCGGGTAGTTCGCCGCCTCGGTCAAACCAAGAATAAACCTACAGACCATGAAGCCTGCGGCCGACGTGGCCAGGCCATGGGCGCCGGTGGCCAGGCTCCAGAGCAGTACCGCGCAGAAGAACACGCGCTTGACGCCGACCCGGTCGATCAACCGGCCTTGCAGCACGAAGCCAATGGCGTAGCCGACCTGAAACCAGAAGTTGATGTTGGCGTAGTCCATCGCCGTCCAGCTCATTTCCTTGGCCAGGATCGGCTGCATGACGCCCAGTGCGGCGCGGTCGATGTAGTTCAGAGTGGTGGCGAAAAATACCAGCGCCAGCATGCCCCAACGGGTTTTGCCGACCGCCATGGCGCCGCGGATCTTGTCGCCGATGCCGCTGCTGGCAGGAGTCATGGAGGAACGCTCCATGGGAGAGCTTTGAGAAGGAGTCATGTAGGCCACCCGATTATTTTTATGTGGTGTTCTAGGTCTTTGGTAACCGAGACCGATGGTTTGTGACCGGTCTCAATGTGCAGCAGATGTTGGGCAGTGGACGAAAAGTCGTCAATTCGCCAAGGGCCATTGTGTTCGATAATCGCCCGCAAAACTAACCGGGTAGTACACTTTAAATTGCTGTGCGGGATACTGCAGCCAATAATTTACCCCAAGAAAAACGCGATCCCTGTAGGAGCTCCTACAGATAGCAACGCGTGCAATGCCTCTAACAAGATGATCTCCACCCACCGGGAGTCGATATATGCAGCGTTCCATTGCCACTGTTTCCTTGAGCGGTACCCTGCCGGAAAAACTTGAAGCCATCGCCGCCGCCGGGTTTGACGGGGTGGAGATTTTCGAGAATGACCTTCTCTACTACGACGGCAGTCCCCGTGAAATTAAACAGATGTGCGCCGATCTCGGGATCGCCATTACGCTGTTTCAACCCTTCCGGGATTTCGAAGGTTGCCGCCGCGATCGTTTGCCGCGCAATCTGGAACGGGCAGAACGCAAGTTCGACCTGATGCAGGAACTCGGCACCGATCTGGTGCTGGTCTGCAGCAACGCTTCGGCTGACTCCCTCGGCGATGAACACATCCTGGTGGATGACTTGCGTTTGCTGGCCGAGCGGGCCGGTGCTCGTGGCTTGCGAATCGGTTACGAAGCCCTGGCTTGGGGCCGTCACGTTAATACTTATCAACAGGTGTGGAACATCGTTCGCCAAGCTGATCACCCGAGCCTCGGTGTGTTGCTGGACAGCTTTCACACGCTCTCGCTCAAGGGCGATCCGAGCGCCATCGCCGAGATTCCGGGCGACAAGATTTTCTTCGTGCAAATGGCCGACGCGCCGATCCTGGCCATGGATGTGTTGGAGTGGAGTCGGCATTTCCGCTGTTTCCCCGGCCAGGGCGAATTTGATCTGGCAGGTTTCCTCGCACCGATTATCAAGAGTGGCTACACCGGGCCGCTGTCGCTGGAGATCTTCAATGACGGCTTTCGCGCCGCGCCGCCACGGGCTAACGCCGCCGACGGTTTGCGCTCGTTGCTGTACCTGGAAGAGAAAACCCGCCAGCGTCTGGCCCAGGAAGCCAAGCCTGTGGCCAACGTCGATATCCTGTTCGAGACCCCCAAGGCCAGCGAGTACAACGGCATCGAGTTTCTTGAGTTTGCGGTAGATGAAAGCCTCGGCGCCAAGCTTTCGCACTGGCTGGAGCGGCTGGGTTTCGTCAAGGCCGGGCAACATCGCTCCAAGAGCGTCAGCCTGATGCGCCAGGGCGATATCAACCTGATTCTGAACTCCGAACCGTACTCATTTGCTCACAGTTTCTTCGAAGCCCACGGCCCGTCGTTGTGCGCAACGGCGGTACGAGTCAAGGACAGTGCCAGCGCCCTGGCGCGTGCTGTGGCCTATAAAGGCCAGCCTTATCGTGGGCTGGTCGGCCCCAACGAACTTGAGCTGGCGGCGGTGCGCGCACCGGACGGTAGCCTGATTTATCTGGTGGACGAGGAGGCCGATGTCTACGGCACCGATTTCAATCTGCAACCAGTGGCGACGGCCAGCGGCGGCCTCAAGCGCATCGATCACATGGCGATGGCGTTGCCGGCGGACAGCCTCGACAGTTGGGTGCTGTTCTATAAAAGCCTGCTGGATTTTGAGGCAGACGACGAAGTGGTGCTGCCCGATCCGTACGGCTTGGTGAAGAGCCGGGCGCTGCGTAGCCGTGACAGTTCGATCCGCTTGCCGCTGAACATTTCCGAGAACCGCAACACCGCGATCTCACACGCACTGTCGAGTTATCGCGGTTCCGGGGTGCATCACATTGCCTTCGATTGCGACGACATCTTTGCCGAAGTCAGCCGCGCGAAAGAGGCGGGCGTGCCGCTGCTGGATATCCCGCTCAACTACTACGACGACCTCGCCGCGCGGTTCGATTTTGACGACGAGTTCCTCAGCGAACTGGCCTACTTCAACGTGCTCTACGACCGTGATGCCCAAGGTGGCGAGTTGTTCCATGTGTACACCGAGCCATTCGAAGGGCGGTTCTTCTTCGAGATCATTCAGCGCAAAAATGGCTACGCCGGTTACGGTGCAGCCAACGTCGCGGTGCGTCTGGCTGCGATGGCAAAATCCCGAAGTGGTGCCGTACGTCAGGCAAAGTTGTAGGAAAATCGTAAACATGGCGTTAAACCGCAGCCGTGCGGCTTCCTTCACTGTGCGGCGCGGCCCATAATCGCCAGCTTGTGCAGTAATGGCCGTGAGCCCGCAATGACAATAACTTCAGAACTCCCCGTTGCCACCGACGAACCGCTTGTCGAGCCTCGCAAGAGTCGCAAGAACAACCCGGAAAAGACCCGCGAAAACATCCTTCAAGAAGCGATTGTCGAGTTCGTCCAGCAAGGACTTTCCGGCGCTCGCGTCGATGCAATCGCCGAGCGTATCCACACCTCCAAGCGCATGATCTATTACTACTTCGGCAGTAAGGAACAGCTCTATATCGAGGTGCTGGAAAAGCTTTACGGGGATATCCGCAGCACGGAAAACCGTCTGCACCTGGCCGAACTGGCGCCGGTGGAGGCGATTCGCCGACTGGTGGAGTTCACCTTTGATCACCATGATCGCAACGTCGATTTCGTGCGGATCGTCAGCATTGAAAACATTCACAACGCCGAATACGTGAAGCGCTCCGATGCGATCAAGGCGATGAACAACACCATTCTTGATTCACTGGGCGAGATTTTGCTTCGCGGGGCTGAAGCGGGTGTTTTTCGTTCCGGCGTCAATGCGCTCGACGTGCATTTGTTGATCAGCTCGTTCTGCTTCTATCGAGTGTCGAACCGCCATACGTTTGGTGAGATTTTTCAGATTGATCTGCCGGATGAAAGCGTCAAACAGCGTCATCGGGAGATGATTTGCGAGTCGGTTTTGCGATACCTGCAGGCCTGACCTGTGGCGAGGGAGCTTGCTCCCGCTGGGCTGCGAAGCAGCCCCTTCCGATCTATCACCCATTCATGCTTTGAAAGTGCGCCAGCATCCGCTGCGCATCCGGCACCACACCACTGAACAATTCAAACGCCTTCACCGCCTGAAACACCGCCATGTTGCCGCCATCCAGCGTCCGGCAACCCAAGGCGCGGGCGCTGCGCAGCAGTTCGGTTTCCAGCGGGAAGTAAACGATCTCCGCCACCCACATTTCAGCTCTCAACAGCTCCACCGGCACTGGCGTGCCTGGCAGTTTTTTCATGCCCATGGGCGTGGTATTCACCAGGCCGTCGGCCACGGCCAGGGTGCTCGCCAGATCGTGCCCGGCCACCGCCCGCCTTGCACCGAAATGCTGATTGAGGTTGTTCGCCAGCGCCTGCGCCCGGCTGTCATCCACGTCGAAAATGCTCAATTGCCGGATGCCTTCGCTCAGTAGCGCGTGAGCCACCGCCGCGCCCGCGCCACCGGCGCCCATTTGGACGACACGTTCACGGGCGACGTCCTTCAACCCCCGGCGAAAACCTTCGGCAAATCCCAGGCAATCGGTGTTGTGGCCGATGCGTTTGCCGTCCTTGAGCACCACCGTGTTGACCGCGCCAATGCCTCGGGCTTCCGCAGACAATTCGTCGAGTAACGGAATGATGGCCTGCTTGCACGGAAAGGTGATGTTCAGCCCGGTAAAGTTCATACGCTCGGCGGCCATCAGCAGGTCGGGCAGGGCGTTGAAATCAAGCTTCAGTTGGTCGAGGTCGATCAAGCGATAGAGGTAACGCAGTCCTTGGGCATCGCCTTCATGTTCGTGCAGCGCCGGCGTGCGAGAGGCCTGGATGCCAGCGCCGATCAGACCGGCGAGTACCACGGTGTTCTGTGTCATGGCGCTTATCCCTTCAAACGTTGGCTGAAATGCTCCAGCGCCAAGCGATAACCGTGGCTGCCGAAACCTGCCATAACAGCCGTGGCGATGGCCGAGACAAAGGAGTGGTGACGGAACGGTTCGCGGGCGTGGACGTTGGACAGGTGAACTTCGATCACCGGTAGTTCGCTGGCCACCAAGGCGTCGCGAATCGCCACCGAGGTGTGCGTCCATGCCGCCGGGTTGATGATAATTCCGGCGCAGCGGCCGCGGGCAGCGTGAATCCAGTCGAGCAATTCGCCTTCGTGGTTGGTCTGGCGAAACTCCACCGCCAGGCCGAACTCCTCGGCCGCACGACCGCACAACGCGGAAATGTCGGCCAGGGTTTCGTGGCCATAGATCGCCGGTTCACGGGTGCCAAGCAGGTTCAGGTTCGGGCCGTTGAGCACCAGAACGATAGGGGGCATGGGTGACTCTCCACTTATTATTTTTGGCATGGCTGTCAGTTTCAGCCTGTGGAGATAAATTGTACTAGTCGGTTACTTTGGTCAAATGAAGAGGTCGTGTGACGGGCTTTTGTGGGCGGTGATCGGACATAAGAAAAAGATCGAAGCCTTCGGCAGCTCCTACAGGTGCGATCTTTTAACGCGGCAAATGCTCAACCAGAAAATCGATGAAAGCCCTCAACCGCAACGGCACATGCCGGCTCTGCGGATAGAGCAGGGTGAAGGGCCGCGAACGTCCGCTATAAGGCTTGAGCACTTCCACTAGCGAGCCGTCGGCCAACTCGTTTTCGACAATAAAGCGATAGGTCTGAAACAACCCCGCACCGTGCTTCGCCAGGGTCACGCCCCCCAACACATCGTCAGAACAACTGAGGCTTCCCCCGGCGAGAATCTCCTGCGGCACGCCATTGTCGTTGAACAACCAGGCAATCCGTCGGCCACTGCTGGGCAATTCGTATTGAATGCATTCGTGCTGTTGGAGATCACCCAGCGTTTGTGGCACGCCCGCGCGCTTCAGGTAATCGGGACTGGCGATCATCACCAGCGCCGCGTCTTCCAGGTGCCTGGCAATCAAACCGGAATCCGGAATCGCCCGCACGCGGATCGCCATGTCATAGCCTTCGCCGACGAAATCGATGTTGCGATTGCTGATATGCGCCTCGACCTTCACCGCCGGAAAGCGCGCACGAAACGCCGGTAGCAACGGCAAGATCCGGTGATGGCCATAAGTCGTAGGAATACTGATACGCAAGGTGCCGGACGGTTCCTGCTGCTGGCCCATGACCTCGCGTTGAGCTTCAACCAATTGCGCCAGCGCCTGACGGCATTCCTCGTAATAACGCCGACCACTGTCGGTCAACTTGACGCTGCGAGTGGTTCGGGCGAACAACCGCACGCCCAGGCGTTCCTCCATCCGCGACACCGAACGGCTCACGGCCGCCGGCGTCACCCCGGCCACCAACGCGGCGGCGGTAAAGCTGCCGGCTTCGGCCGCGAGGCAAAACAGTTCGATGCTGCCCAACTGAAGATCGTCGAAATACCGCTGCATGATTGATTACGCCGGGGATCAAATGAAGAGTCTGGCTCTGTATTTATCAAATGCCAGCGCATCAATACAACCGTTATCACGAAAGGATTGCTTACTATTTTCCGGCGTAAGGGGCAGGGCGGTCGCGGTCTCGAAAGCTAGTCTCAAGCTCAGGTGATTGATTTGGGGAGTCAGCACCAATTGTCGAATTCATAGGGAATGTCGAGTCATTCGACTCATTAACCTAACGGATGGGTTAGCATGAAATTATTCAACTACAACGGGTTGTCAGCGGTAATCATGTTGCGCGATGAGCACTGTCCACCGCATGCGCATGTGGACGCCGGCACCTGGAGTGCACGCTTCAAATTCAGCTTCTGGCACAACAGTGTCGAGCTTTGGGATGTGGTACCTCAATTGCAACGGCCGCCCGAGGCGGTGCTGGAGGAATTGCGTCATGCGCTCAGACAACCCGCTCACTTGCGTCGTGCACGCGGTATCTGGTGGGACAAGTTGCAAACGGCCTGCCTCGACAATCAATTGTGGGACTGGCAGACCAACGAAATCGTGGTGATGAAAAGGATCACCAGCACGACCTACATGATTGGCTCGGCCTGTTACGAGCCCGAGAAGAACAAGACCCTGCTGGCGCTGGTGGGAGCTCCGGAGGGCGTGGAGATCGAATTATGAAAACGATTCAGCCAAAGATGCTGGTGGATCGGCCCGTGACTGAAGCAGTACTGGACGAGGCTATTGTGCGGGGGCGACTTCGCCACAAAAGTGGTTTGCAGGCGACGGCGGTAACGTTTCAGGATGCGTGCCTGACGGTCAGCTTCGAGGATGGCACTGGCGTGTTGTTACCTGTGAAGCTCTTTCCGGAGTTCGATGGTTTTGAGCCCGAGGATTTTGCCAGTCTGACCGTTGGTTTTTCTGGCACTGCACTCTGCCATGAGGAAAAGGACCTGCACGTCTCCATCGCCGGGATGATTTCAGCCAGCAAGCCCCTGATGAACATGGCGGCCTCGGTCATTTCCTCGCGCAATGGTCGCCAGAGCAGCGCCGCCAAGGCCGAGGCCGCCCGGGCCAACGGCAAAAAGGGTGGCCGCCCGCGCAAGGTCGAAGTTGTCCAATAAGCAGCACCCACAAAAAAGCCGTCATCAAGACGGCTGATTTGTATCTGGCACCTGCTATCAACGGCGGGTCAACAACACCCCGGATTCCATGTGATGCGTCCACGGAAACTGGTCGAACATCGCGCATTGGGTAATGCGGTGTGTGTCGTGCAACTGGGCGATGTTGGCCGCCAGGGTTTCCGGGTTGCAGGAGATGTAGAGGATGTTGTCGAAGCGTCGGGTCAGTTCGCAGGTGTCCGGGTCCATGCCGGCGCGCGGCGGGTCGACAAACACGCTGCCGAATTCGTAGCTCTTGAGGTCGATGCCGTGCAGGCGTCGGAACGGCCGCACTTCGTTCAAGGCTTCGGTCAGCTCTTCGGCGGACAAGCGCACCAAAGTGACGTTATCCACAGCGTTTTCGCTGAGGTTGCTCAACGCAGCATTGACCGAGGCTTTGCTGATTTCGGTGGCCAGCACTTTACGCACGCGAGTGGCGAGCGGCAGGGTGAAGTTGCCGTTACCGCAATACAACTCCAGCAAATCGTCAGGGCGATCGCCGAGAGCGTCATAAGCCCAGTTGAGCATCTTCTGGTTCACGGTGCCGTTAGGCTGGGTGAACGCGCCTTCCGGCTGACGGTAACTGAAGGTGCGACCGCCGACTTCCATCTGCTCGACCACGTAATCCTGGCCGATGACTTCGCGCTTGCCCTTGGAGCGACCGATGATGCTGACGTTCAAGTCCGCCGCCAGCTTCGACGCGGCGGTGTGCCAGTGCTCGTCCAGCGGGCGGTGGTAACACAGCGTGATCATCGCATCACCGGCCAGGGTGGTCAGGAACTCCACCTGGAACAGCTTGTGGCTCAGAGCCGCGCTGGCTTTCCACGCGGCTTTGAGTTGCGGCATCAATTCATTGATGCGCAGGCTGGCAATCGGGAACTCTTCGATCAGGATCGGCGTGCGCTTGTCTTCCTGGGAAAACATCGCGTAGTGACGCTCGCCGCCTTCGCGCCACAGGCGAAACTCCGCGCGCAGGCGGAAGTTCTTCAGTGGCGAGTCGAATACTGCAGGTTCTGGCGCGCCAAACGGGGCCAGCAGGTCACGCAAACGCGTGACCTTTTCTTCGAGCTGAGCGGCGTAGGCCTGGGAATCAAAAGTCATGCGTTGAACCAACCCAACTTGATCACAAACAGAATCGACAGAATCACCAGCGCCGGGTTCAGCTCACGAGCGCGCCCCGACAGCAACTTGATCACGGTCCAGGAAATGAAACCGAAGGCGATGCCGTTGGCGATGGAATAGGTGAACGGCATCGCCAGGGCGGTGACCACGACCGGTGCGGCGACGGTGATGTCGTCCCAGTCTATTTCGGCCAGGCCGGATGTCATCAGTACGGCGACGAACAGCAGTGCCGGAGCGGTGGCAAACGCCGGAATGCTGGCGGCCAATGGCGAGAAGAACAGCGCCAGCAGGAACAGGATTGCGACCACGACGGCGGTCAGGCCGGTGCGGCCACCGGCACTGACGCCGGCTGCGGATTCGATGTAGCTGGTGGTGGTCGAAGTGCCCAGCAGCGAACCGGCCATGGCTGCGGTGCTGTCAGCGATCAGTGCGCGACCCATCTTCGGCATGTGGCCGTCCTTGCCCATCAGGCCGGCGCGTTTGGCAACGCCGATCAGCGTGCCAGAGTTGTCGAACAGGTCGACGAACAGGAAGGCAAAAATCACGCTGACCAGGCCGATGTCCAGTGCGCCCTTGATGTCCAGTTGCAGGAACGTCGGGGCCAGCGAAGGTGGCATCGACATCACGCCGCCGAACGGGGTGACGCCCAGTGCGATGGAGGCGACGGTCACGACCAGGATGCCGATCAGTACCGCGCCGCGAACCTTCAGAGCTTCGAGGGCAACGATCAGGGCAAAACCCAGGGTCGCGAGGATCGGTGCCGGTTGTTTCAAGTCACCTAGGCCGACCATGGTTGCCGGGTTGCTGACCACGATGCCGGCGTTGTGCAGGGCGATCAGTGCCAGGAACAGACCGATACCGGCGGCAATCGCCGAGCGCAGGGGCAACGGGATGCTGTTGATGATCCATTCACGGATGCGGAAGATCGACAGCAGGAAGAACAGCACCGCCGAGATAAACACCGCCCCCAGCGCCACTTGCCAGGTATGGCCCATGTGCAGGACCACGGTGTAAGTGAAGAACGCGTTCAGGCCCATGCCCGGCGCGAGCGCGATCGGGTAGTTGGCGATCAGGCCCATCACCGTCGAGCCGATGGCAGCGGCCAGGCAGGTGGCGACAAACACCGCGCCTTTGTCCATGCCAGTCTCGCCGAGGATGCTCGGGTTGACGAACAGAATGTAGGCCATGGCCAGGAAGGTCGTGACGCCCGCAAGAATCTCGGTGCGCACGTTGGTGTTGTGTGCCTTGAGTTGAAACAGCCTTTCCAGCATGTCTGCTCCCCGTGGCGCGCAGTGCGCCGTGAATGTATCGACCTCAACAGCAAAGCACAGACCGCCCTAGGCGCCCGGGAATTTTCTGTGGGTCGGAAAAAGCCGCGCATCATACCAGCCGCGTGGGGTCATGGCTGCGATCGTCGGCGATGTTTTGCCGTTAAGCGAAGTGAGCCATACTGCGCGCCTGTTTTGGGGGAGTCGTAATGGATCGCATCAAGCGCAAGATTGTTCGGTCGTGGGGGCTGTTTTTCGCGTTACTGGCCAGTGCGCCCACCGTTCTGGCAGCGTCGGCACCGCCGTTGACCAGCGTTCATGTACTTAAGGTCCAGTCAGCCACCTGCGGGATTGAAAATATTTCTGCCGGGCAAGAGCGCACGACCTGTGATCACGGCGGCGCGAACATCAAGGTCTATGTGCTGGAGATGGGCTACGGGCGAGTGCCCACGGTCGGGATCGACGGTTTCAGCGTCGGCGGTGTACAAGCCAACGTCTGCGCCTACGCCAATGGCAATCCGACGCAATGCACCAGCACTCAGACGAGGATCGTCGGCAAGCTCTACATCTATGACCTGGGCGACAAGCAGGAAGGGACGTTCACCTTCAGCAACACCTCGATCAACGCACCGGGCAACACGGTATCGACGCAGCTTTACATCAAGTAACGACCAGGCGCGAACAAGGGTCCTTAAAGCTGACTAAGCTTTAAGGACCCTCCTGTGGACCGTGCCCATGACCTTTAGAGCTCTGATTACCCTCGCCGAGGGCATCGATGACCTGCAATGCGTGACCCTGGTCGACGTGCTGCGCCGCGCCAAGGTCGAAGTGGTGGTGGCCAGCATCGAAGGCCGACGCATGCTCACCTGTGCCCGTGGCACCCGCGTGACCGCCGATGCAATGCTGGTGGATTTGCTGGCCCAGCCGTTCGACCTGATCGCCCTGCCCGGCGGTGCCGTGGGCGCGCAACATCTGGCGGCCCATCAACCCCTGGAACAACTGATCAAGGATCAGGCTGCCGCCGGGCGCCTGTTCGCCGGCATCGCAGAAGCGCCGGCGCTGGCGCTGCAAGCCTTTGGTGTTTTGCGTCAGCGGCGTATGACCTGTTTGCCCACGGTCAGCAATCAACTGTCGGGCTGCACCTTCGTCGATCAACCCGTGGTGGTGGACGGCAATTGCATCACCGCCCAAGGCTCGGGCGCCGCGTTGCCCTTTGCGCTGGCACTGGTGGAGCAACTTTGCGGTAAGGCCACGAGAGCGGCGGTGGCGGGGGAATTGTTGGTTTAGCGCAGGTCAGGCGTGGACAGCAATAGGCTCGATGGCCGGCTGCTCACGATGTTCCGCTTGCCAGAGGTCATAGTCCGTTTGAACGCCTAGCCACATTCTGGCTTTGCCGATGCCTGCCCGCTCTAGACGTACCGCCAGGTCCGGACTGATCGGTGCATGGGCATGTAGCACCCTGGAAAGATGTGGCCGCGCAAATCCCAGATGGCGAGCCAATTCAGTGACGCTGATGCCAAGCTCGGGTAAAACATCCCGCAACAGTGTTTCGCCAGGGTGTGGCGGATTGTGCATGGGCATGGTCCTGCCTCCTGTCAGTGATAGTCCAGATAATCGACCAGTTCGATATCCGAGCCAATAAAACGAAAAATCACCCGCCAGTTACCCGAGACACTCAATGACCAATACTCGGCCAATTCTCCCTTGAGCGGGTGTAACCGCCATCCAGGAAGGTCGAGATCGCCAGGCGTCATTGCGCGGTCCATGAACTGCAACATTCGAGACAAACGTTTCGCATGGTCTGCGCGAATCCCACGAGTCGAACCTGTTTCATAGAAGCCTCGAAGGCCTTTGTGCTGAAAGGATTTGATCATGGAGGAGGTGTAAGGCGATACATTACACTTGATGCGGTATCTATGTATCGCACTTGGTCGGCAAATTTATGCTTTGTGCCGCCAGGCGGGTGCGGGACCTTCCTTGCTCCTGGAAGTAACCGCCCTAAACCTTCGCCTCTTCCACCGCCATGTGCATGCGGTCGCGGTTGGCCAGGGTCGGGAACAGTTTGATCCAGGTCCCGGTCACCACCAGCGTGCCGATGCCGCCCATGACCACGGCGGGCACGGTGCCGAACCAGTGGGCGGTCAGGCCGGATTCGAATTCGCCCAACTGGTTTGAAGCGCCGATGAACAGTCCGTTTACGGCGCTGACCCGGCCGCGCATTTCGTCCGGGGTTTCCAGTTGCACGAAGGAGGCGCGGATCACCATGCTGATCATGTCCGCCGCGCCCAGCACCACCAGCACCGCCAGGGAAAACCAGAACGAGGTGGACAGGCCGAAGGCGATGGTCGCGACGCCGAAGATGCCCACGGCGGTGAACATCACGCGCCCGACCTTACGCTCCACGGCAAATCGCGCCAGGAACAGTGACATCAACAACGCTCCCACCGCTGGCGCCGAGCGTAGCAGGCCCAGGCCCCAGGGGCCGGTCAGCAGAATATCTTTGGCAAACACCGGCAGCAGCGCCGTAGCGCCACCCAGCAGCACGGCGAACAGGTCCAGGGAAATCGCCCCGAGGATGTCCGGGCGACTGCGAATGAAGCGGATACCGGCCAGCAGCGAATCCATCGTCGCCTTGCCCTTGTTCAGCGGCGTTTGCCGGGCTGGCAGGTTGAGCATCAACGAGCAGGCGATGAGGTACAGAACCACCGTTGGGCCATAGACCCAGACGCTGCCGAAGGCGTAAAGCAAACCGCCGAGTGCTGGCGCGACGATGGTGGCCGATTGTTGCGCCGATTGTGCGGCGGCCACGGCCCGAGGGAACAACGCGCTGGGCACGATGCTCGGCAGCAGGGCCTGAGTGGTCGGCATCTCGAAGGACCGGGCGGCACCGAGCAGGAACGCAAGGATGAAGATCATCTCCCGTGTGACGTGATCAGTGGCGCTGCCAATGGCCAGGGACAGGGCGATCAAGGCTTGCAGGAACTGGCAGATCGCCGCGACCTTGCGCCGGTCATAGCGGTCCGCAACATGCCCGGTGTGCAGCATGAACAGCACCCGCGGGGCGAACTCGACCAAACCCACCAGGCCCAGGTCCAGCACACTGCCGGTCAATTGATACAGATTCCAGCCGATCGCCACTGTCAGCATCTGAAAACCGCTGGCGGTAAATACCCGTGCCAGCCAGAACGCAATGAAAGGACGGTGATGGCGTAACAGCAGGGGCGCTTGGCTGGGCATCTGAAGGCAGGTCTTGAGCGAGGGGAAGGTCGAGGTTATCACCAAGCTGTAACAAGAAGTTACGCTGACAAAAATTTTAGGTAGCTAGACATCGATCTCCAAAACACAGCGTTGTTTCCCTGTGGCGAGGGGGCTTGCCCCCGTTGGGCTGCGAAGCGGCCCTAAATCCTGACACCTCATTCCTATTGGCAAAACCGCATCAATCAGTTTGCGACTGCTGCGCAGCCGAACGGGGGCAAGCCCCCTCGCCACAGTAAGCATTCTCAATTCAGGGAATGTGTTGCGACTGATTACCAACGTTATGAGGCAACCTGTCACGCGTCAAAAGACCACACCGTCTATCGTCAAAAATGGGACTACTCTTTTAACGTTGCTTGATCCAGATCAATACCCCTCATGGAATTGATCCGGCGGCCAAACGGCCAGACTCCCTACGTTGTGATGATTTTAAAAAAAGAACGAATTGGAATTCGCCACACTCCATATCCGTGGGGGCAGAGTGGGTGCAGGGTCACAAGCCCTTCAGCCTGTATTACCTGACAGAGGAAGACTTATGTTCGGTTTGGAGGCGCTTGATCTCGCCCGGATGCAGTTCGCGTTCACCATCTCGTTCCACATCCTGTTCCCGGCCATCACCATTGGCCTGGCGAGTTACCTGGCGGTACTCGAAGGCCTGTGGCTGAAAACCCACAACGACACCTACCGCGATCTGTACCACTTCTGGTCGAAGATCTTTGCCGTGAACTTCGGCATGGGCGTGGTCTCCGGGCTGGTCATGGCCTATCAGTTCGGCACCAACTGGAGCCGTTTCTCGGACTTCGCCGGTGCTGTCACCGGGCCGCTGCTGACCTATGAAGTGCTCACAGCCTTCTTCCTCGAAGCCGGTTTCCTCGGCGTCATGCTGTTCGGCTGGAACAAGGTCGGGCGCAACCTGCACTTTTTCTCCACCGTCATGGTGGCCATTGGCACGCTGATCTCAACCTTCTGGATTCTCGCGTCCAACAGCTGGATGCAGACGCCACAAGGCTTTGAAATCATCGACGGTCGAGTGATTCCGGTGGACTGGCTGGCGGTGATCTTCAACCCGTCGTTCCCGTACCGCCTGATGCACATGGCCACGGCAGCATTTGTAGCGACAGCATTCTTCGTCGGTTCCTCGGCGGCGTGGCACTTGCTGCGCGGCAAAGACAACCCGGCGATTCGCACCATGCTCTCGATGGCCATGTGGATGGCATTGATTGTGGCGCCGATCCAGGCGGTCATTGGCGACTTCCACGGTCTCAATACCCTTGAGCATCAGCCGGCGAAAATCGCGGCAATCGAAGGTCACTGGGAAAACGTCGGTAATGAACCGACCCCGCTGATCCTGTTCGGCTGGCCGGACATGAAAGCCGAGAAGACCAAGTTTGCCGTAGAAATTCCATACCTGGGCAGCCTGATCCTGACGCACTCCCTGGACAAACAGGTGCCGGCGCTCAAGGACTTCCCGCCTGAAGACCGGCCGAATTCGACCATCGTTTTCTGGTCGTTCCGGGTCATGGTCGGCCTGGGCTTCCTGATGATCTTCACCGGTTTGTGGAGCCTGTGGCTGCGCAAGCGCGACAAGCTGTATACCTCGCGTCCGTTCCTTTACCTGGCGTTGTGGATGGGCCCGTCTGGCCTGATCGCGATTCTCGCCGGTTGGTTCACCACTGAAATCGGTCGTCAGCCGTGGGTGGTCTACGGGTTGATGCGCACGGCCGATGCGTCCTCCAATCACAGCTTCGTGCAGATGAGCATCACGCTGGTGCTGTTCGTTGTGGTGTATTTCGCGCTGTTCGGCGCCGGCCTCGGCTACATGATGCGCCTGGTGCGCAAAGGGCCGAAGATCGACGAAGGCAAGGAAACCAACGACGGTGGTCCTGGCCAGAAACGCACGCCGTCCCGTCCGCTGTCCGCCGCTGACGATAACGGCGACAGTGATCACAGCCCCAGCCTGACCAAGGAGATTTGAACATGGGTATCGATCTTCCGCTGATCTGGGCCGTGATCATCATCTTCGGCATCATGATGTACGTGGTCATGGACGGTTTCGACCTGGGGATCGGGATTCTCTTCCCGTTCATCCCGGGCAAGACTGACCGTGACGTGATGATGAACACCGTCGCACCCGTCTGGGACGGTAACGAAACCTGGCTGGTACTGGGCGGCGCGGCATTGTTCGGCGCCTTTCCTCTGGCCTATTCGGTGGTGCTGTCGGCGTTGTACCTGCCGTTGATCCTGATGCTGATCGGGCTGATCTTCCGCGGTGTGGCGTTCGAGTTCCGCTTCAAGGCCAAGGACGACAAGCGCCACCTCTGGGACAAGGCCTTTATCGGTGGTTCCATCACGGCGACCTTCTTCCAGGGTGTGGCGTTGGGTGCATTCATTGATGGCATTCCAGTGGTCAATCGCCAGTTCGCCGGCGGTTCACTGGATTGGCTGACGCCGTTCACCCTGTTCTGCGGCCTGGCGCTGGTGGTGGCTTACGCACTGCTTGGCTGCACTTGGCTGATCATGAAAACCGAAGGCAAGTTACAAGAACAGATGCACAACCTGGCGCGGCCGTTGGCGTTCGTAGTATTGGCGGTGATCGGTATCATCAGCATCTGGACCCCGCTGGCCCATGCCGAGATCGCGGCACGCTGGTTTACGCTGCCGAACCTGTTCTGGTTCCTGCCGGTGCCGATCCTGGTATTGGTGACCATGTACGGTCTGATCCGCGCGGTGGCCCGCAATGCGCACTACACACCGTTCCTGCTGACCCTGGTGTTGATCTTCCTCGGTTACAGCGGCTTGGGCATCAGCCTGTGGCCAAACATCGTGCCGCCGTCGATCTCGATCTGGGACGCCGCCGCACCGCCGCAAAGCCAGGGCTTCATGCTGGTGGGTACGCTGTTCATCATTCCGTTCATCCTGGGCTACACCTTCTGGAGCTACTACGTGTTCCGCGGCAAGGTCACCCATGAAGATGGTTACCACTAGCCCCACCCTGTAGGAGCAAAACTTGCTCGCGATGGCGTCCTCACCGGCGCCATCAACTTCAAGAGAGGATTGAGACATGTCCACAAAACCTACCCTGCACGACATTGAACAGGCCGAAAAAAAGCCGCTGTGGCAGCGGCTCGGATGGCTGGCAATGATCTGGACCGGCAGCGTCGTGGTGCTGTTCATCGCGGCCAGCCTGATGCGGATGTTCATGAACGCCGCAGGCTTGACCACTCACTGAAACACCCGAGATTCCCATCCCGTTGCCTTGCGGCACGGATTCATAACCCTCCTGATGGAGGGTTTTTTTAGCCCGCGTTATTTACGGGCCTTGAGGATCACGAATTTCGGTGTGGCCGCCACTTGCTCGACGCCGCGGAACAACCGCGCGAGCTTGCTGTGATAACCCAGGTGACGATTGCCGACGATGTACAACGCGCCGCCGACCACCAGCGCCTCGCGAGCCTGCTGGAACATCCGCCAAGCCAGAAAGTCGCCAACCACTTGCTGCTGGTGAAACGGCGGATTGCACAGCACGACGTCCAGGGACTGCGGTTCCTGCCCGGCCAGGCCATCGCCAGCCCGCACGATCACATCGCGTGCACCCAGTGCCGCGCGCCAGTTTTCGCTGGCCGATTGCACCGCCATGAACGATTCGTCCACCAGCGTGTAGTGAGCTTCGGGGTTTTGCAGGGCGCTGGCGATGGCCAGCACGCCGTTACCGCAACCGAGATCGGCCACTCGCGCCGCGCCGAGGTTTTTCGGCAGATGCGGCAGAAACGCTCGCGTGCCGATATCCAGCCCTTCGCGACAAAACACGTTGGCGTGGTTGAGCAGTTCGATTGCCGGCTCGTCGAGCAGGTAGCGGGACGGGTAGGGCGAGACGGAGGGCGCTTTGGCTTCTGGGGTCGCGATCAACAGCCGGGCTTTCTTCACCGCCAATGAGGCCTGGACCGGGCCGATGTAGCGCTCCAGCAAGTCCCCGGCGGCGCGAGGCAGGTGTTTGACCATCGCCGCTGCAATCACCTGGGCACCCGGCGCCAGTTGGCCTTGCAGGCGAATCAATTGCTCTTCCAGCAACGCGAGGGTTTTCGGCACCCGGATCAACACCCGGTCAAACGGCCCGACGAACGCTTCATTGGCCGGCACGCTGGGCACCGCGTCGAACGCCTGGCCATTGCGGATCAGATTCTTTTCCAACCCTTGAAATGCGAGGAACGAGTCGCTGCTGCTGGTGACCTGAACCTTGCCTCCCAAACTAGCCGCCAGTGCGCCAAAACTGTCGTTGAGCACCAGCACTCGAACATCCGCCGTCGGTTGTTCCTCGGCCAGATGATTGAGCAGGTATTCGTCGGCGGCATCAAACGCTTGCAGCGGTTCGTTCTGCTGTTCGGGCTGGCGGATCAGGTCGAGTTGGGCGAAGGCTGTTTCGAGCAAGGGCATGGGGCGGGGGCTCTGGATAATCAACGGATGTCCCGCGGCCCAGGGGCGTTGTGGCGGGCGGGCCTGCCGAGTGGACTGCGGCGTGAAGTTTCACACGTCGACACTCAGGAAGGATGGCAAATGGTACGTTTTTTTCGTTTGGATTACTCGCAGGTTTTCTTGCCGCGGGTGGTTTCAGATAGCTCCGGCCCTGGCTGCTGCAATCACCGCAGCAATCTTGTTGCAAACTCCCAGTTTCTGGATAGCGCTGTGCACATGGAAATTCACAGTGCGCTCGCTCAGGCTGAGAATTCTGGAAATCTCGTAAGCGGTCTTGCCATCGGCAGACAGCTTCAACACCTCGACTTCTCGGGGGGATAAATGCGGCATGCTGGGCTTTGGTGCTTTTTTCGTCAGGGTTTGGGTCGCCAGTGCGTGCAGGTGGCGGCTGATAAAAACCGTGAAGCCCAGGTTTTCATACAGTTCATAGGCGGTGATCGGGCAGTGGCTTCTGGCCAGACTCAGCATGCTGTACAACCCGTTGTCCTCATCATGGATTGATTGTGACCAGCCGTACTGCAGTCCTTGTTGTTGCAAGGCTTGCCATAACCACGGGGTCTTGGAGTAGACGTCCTCGGTCCATAAAATCGGCAACATTGAATGATTGCAGTGGGCCACTATCGGGTCTATTGCGCTAAATTTGTTTTGTTCATATTGCGTATTCCAGTCATGGGGGAAATTGTTCCGGCTCAGGGTGTAGTCGTGAGTTCCAAGTGTTTTAGAAGTTATTGAAAAAGAACAGAATTTGAACCCAAGATTCTTAATGAAATTAAGTGAGATCTGGTAGGCGACATCGATTTCTTTAGTGTAAGACAGTTGCGTTAATTGTGACTCCTTCCACATTTCCATTTCAGATCCTCCGTATACGGTTTCGCTGGGGTGCTCAATGGATCCAAGATCCGGCACGTCCGGAGTGTAGGATGATTCCTACTAAAGTGCTTTGATTTTTTCGGTATTGATTACGCCGTCAAGTGAATAACAAGTTCTTAGTCCGTGTAACGTTGGTGTGACGGTTTTAGGATTGAGGGTGATATGTAAGAACATGAAATATTTTTCATAATTGATATTGTTAGTTGGTAGTTGTTAGGTATAAATAGGAATCGTTGTCTAAAGCCACTACAAACTGCCAGTGTTTAAGTCGTCTGCTTTGCGGGACACTGGCCGCTCCTGTTGATGGAGTGCCCCATGACCGCCAGCGCAGAAAAATTCACGCGCCAGACCCTGCTCGACGTCCAGTCCCTGACCCCGAGTCTCTTTACCCTGCGCACAACCCGAGACGCGGGCTTTCGATTTCGTGCCGGGCAATTCGCTCGATTAGGCGTCACCAAGCCCGATGGCAGCACGGTGTGGCGCGCCTATTCCATGGTTTCTTCGCCCCATGACGAATTTCTGGAGTTCTTTTCCATTGTCGTGCCCGGCGGGGAATTCACCAGCGAGTTGAGCCGTCTGGAAGTGGGCGACACGTTGATGGTGGAGCGACAGGCCACGGGCTATCTGACCCTGGATCGTTTCGTCGATGGTCGTGATCTCTGGTTGCTATCCACCGGCACAGGCGTGGCACCGTTCTTGTCGATCCTGCAGGATTTCGAGGTGTGGGAAAAATTCGAGCGAATTATTCTGGTGTACAGCGCGCGCGAAGGTCGTGAACTGGCCTATCAGGCTCTGATCGCGGGGCTGGCGCAGCGTGACTACCTGGCCGAATATGCCCACAAACTGCGTTTTATCCCCACAGTCACGCGCGAGCAGCCTGCGGGCGTGCTGAATGGACGGATCACCACCCTGATAGAAAATGGCGAACTGGAGCGGGCGGCGGGGCTGGAACTGACGCCCGAGCACTCGCGAGTAATGATCTGCGGCAATCCACAGATGATCGATGACACCCGCAAATTGCTCAAACAGCGTGACATGAACCTGAGCCTCAGCCGACGACCGGGGCAGGTGGCAGTAGAGAACTACTGGTAAAAAAACGGCGCCCCGAAGGCGCCGTTTTTTAGTGCAATACAGCCTTCAAGGCCGAGTGTTCTGAGCCTTGAGCAGATCGCGGATCTCGCTCAGCAGCTCTTCTTCCTTGGTCGGAACCGGCGGCAGGGTTGGTGCTACGGCCTCTTCGCGCTTCAGACGGTTGATGGCTTTGACGCCCATGAAGATCGCGAACGCGACGATCACGAAGTCGATCATGCTCTGGATGAATTTGCCGTACGCCATCACCACCGCGGGTACGCTGCCATTAGCAGCCTTGAGGGTAATGGCCAAATCACTGAAATCCACCCCACCGATCAGCAGGCCAATAGGCGGCATGACCACATCGCCGACGAACGACGAGACGATCTTGCCGAAGGCTGCGCCGATGATGATACCGACGGCCATGTCGACCACATTGCCTTTGACCGCGAAGGCCTTGAACTCGTTAAGCACGCCCATAGGTTATTTCCTTGTTACAGATGAGGTTGGTGAGCGCAGTGTAAATCAGCAAAACACATCCTGCTCGACACAACTGCTTACATGACTTGCCTGCTATCGACCTCCTTATTGGCAGAAAGTTTACAAAAGGCCATCATTCGCGCGCGGTTTACCCGCTCTAGACCGGGCTTTCCAGCACCTTTTCGCTATCGCCCCGGTTTGGCATTTCTATTTAGGTTTTGGGCTGTCGGTCACTAGCCTCTGTTGAGCGCACCTGGATGCGCTTTATAAAATCAGAGGAAACTCCTATGACAACTTCCCTTGGCCTTGGGGCTTTTCCCCATCGCCGCGCCTTGGGCGTTTTGACCGCCAGCGTGCTGTCCTTTTCCGTGAGTGCCGCGACCCTGACCCGCGATAACGGCGCCGCCGTCGGTGACAACCAGAACTCGCAAACCGCCGGCGCCACAGGCCCAGTGCTGCTGCAAGACGTGCAACTGATCCAGAAACTCCAGCGTTTCGACCGTGAACGGATTCCCGAGCGTGTGGTGCACGCCCGTGGTACCGGCGCCCATGGCACGTTCACCGTGACGGACGACGTCAGCGATCTGACCAAGGCCAAAGTCTTCGCCGGCGGCCAGAGCACGCCAGTGTTTGTGCGCTTCTCGGCGGTGGTGCATGGCAACCATTCCCCGGAAACCCTGCGCGACCCACGTGGTTTCGCCACCAAGTTCTACACCGCAGACGGCAACTGGGACCTGGTGGGCAACAACTTCCCGACCTTTTTCATCCGAGACGCCATCAAGTTTCCGGACATGGTCCATGCCTTCAAACCGGACCCGCGCACCAACCTTGATGACGATTCTCGTCGTTTTGACTTCTTCTCCCATGTCCCGGAAGCCACCCGCACACTGACCGAGTTGTATTCCAACTCGGGAACACCGGCCAGTTATCGGGAAATGGATGGTAATGGTGTGCACGCCTACAAGTTGGTGAATGCCAAAGGCGAAGTGCACTACGTGAAATTCCACTGGAAAAGTTTACAGGGGATTAATAATCTCGATCCGAAAGCGGTCACCAAAGTTCAAGGTCAAGACTACAGTCATATGACAAATGACTTGGTCACTCATATCAATAAGGGTGACTTTCCAAAGTGGGACTTGTACATCCAAGTTATAAATCCGCAAGATCTGTACAAGTTTGATTTCGATCCTTTGGATGCCACCAAAATCTGGCCAGGTATCCCTGAACGAAAAGTAGGACAAATGGTGTTGAACCGTAATCCGGCCAATGTATTCCAGGAAACCGAACAAGTTGCCATGGCACCGGCCAATCTGGTTCCCGGAATAGAGCCTTCGGAAGATCGTTTGTTACAAGGTCGAGTGTTCTCGTATGCCGATACGCAAATGTATCGTCTTGGGCCTAATGCGCTGCAACTGCCGATCAATGCGCCAAAGGTTGCCGTGAACAACGGTAATCAGGATGGCGCCATGAACAGCGGTGCCAGCAGCACCGGTGTGAACTATCAGCCAAGCCGATTGCTGCCCCGTGAAGAACCGCAAACCGCCCGCTATAGCCAGTCGGCCCTGTCGGGTAGCACCCAGCAGGCGAAGATCCAGCATGAGCAGAACTTCAAGCAGGCCGGCGATCTGTATCGCTCGTTCAGCGAGAAGGAGCGCCAGGACCTGATCGACAGCTTCGGCGGCTCGCTGGCAAGCACGGACGACGAGAGCAAGCACATCATGCTGTCCTTCCTCTATAAGGCCGACCCGGAATACGGGACCGGCGTGACCAAGGTCGCCAAGGGTGACCTGGCTCGGGTCAAGGCACTGGCGGCCAAATTGGTCGACTGATCTTGTTTGCCTGAAAAGCGGGGCCTCATTCGAGGTCCCGTCTGACCAAGGAGCCTTCCCATGCGTTTCTATCTCTCCCTGTTTCTGGCAGCACTGTCGTTCAGTGTGTTTGCCGGGCCGACGGCAGAGGTCTCGAAAGACCCTGCCGTATTGAAAACCCAATTGCAGGATTACTACTTCGATGCCGCCCGTCGTGGCGATGTACCGATGCTCAATACCTTTATCGAGGCCGGTTACTCCCTCGATACACGCGACAGCAAGGGTTACACCGCGCTGATTCTGGCGGCCTATCACGGCCAGACCGCCGCTGTGGACCGCTTGCTGGCGGCTGGCGCCGATGCCTGCGCTCAGGACCAACGTGGCAACACGGCATTGATGGGCGCCATCTTCAAAGGCGAAGTGCAGATCGCCCGAACCCTGCTGGCGGCCAATTGCAGTCCCGATCAGCGTAACGGCGCTGGCCAGACTGCAGCGATGTACGCCGGGTTATTCAACCGTGTCGAGCTGCTGGATGCGCTCAAGGCCAAGGGGGCCGACCTCAACGCCGAAGATCCGCTGGGTAACAGCGCCGCGCGTCTGGCCAGTGGTGAAATCCGCAACGCGGTGCCGCGCTGATCCGGTCCAGCTGAGCTATCATCGCGGTTTTTGCCGGGAGTTCAGATGGCCAAGGCCAAGCGCATGTACGGCTGCACCGAGTGCGGCTCAACCTTCCCCAAGTGGGCTGGCCAGTGCGGCGAGTGCGGGGCCTGGAATACACTGACTGAAACCATGGTCGAGAGCGGCGGCGCTGCGGCGCCTAGCGGTCGCACCGGCTGGACCGGCCAGCAGGCGCAGATCAGGACCCTGGCGGAAGTCAGCGTCGAAGAGATACCGCGTTTTTCCACAGCCTCCAGTGAACTCGATCGGGTCTTGGGCGGAGGCCTGGTGGACGGCTCGGTGGTGTTGATTGGCGGTGATCCTGGCATCGGCAAGTCGACCATTCTGTTGCAAACCTTGTGTAACCTCGCCAAGAGCATGCCGGCGCTGTACGTCACCGGTGAAGAATCCCAGCAGCAAGTGGCCATGCGCGCCCGTCGCCTCGGCTTACCCCAAGACAAACTGCGGGTGATGACCGAAACCTGCATCGAAACCATCATCGCCACGGCCCGGCAGGAAAAGCCCAAGGTCATGGTGATCGACTCGATCCAGACGATTTTCACCGAGCAACTGCAATCGGCGCCGGGTGGCGTTTCCCAGGTTCGCGAAAGTGCGGCGTTGCTGGTGCGCTATGCCAAGCAAAGCGGCACGGCGATTTTCCTGGTGGGCCACGTTACCAAGGAAGGCGCATTGGCCGGTCCGCGGGTCTTGGAACACATGGTTGATACCGTGCTGTATTTCGAAGGCGAGTCGGATGGTCGGTTGCGCCTGCTGCGGGCGGTGAAAAACCGTTTCGGCGCGGTGAACGAGCTGGGCGTATTCGGCATGACTGACAAGGGTCTGAAAGAAGTCTCCAACCCCTCGGCGATTTTTCTCACCCGTGCTCAGGAAGAAGTCCCGGGCAGTGTGGTCATGGCGACGTGGGAAGGTACCCGGCCAATGCTGGTTGAAGTGCAGGCGCTGGTCGATGACAGTCATCTGGCGAATCCACGTCGGGTTACTCTGGGGCTGGACCAGAACCGGTTGGCGATGTTGCTGGCAGTGCTGCACCGTCACGGCGGCATTCCGACCCACGATCAGGATGTGTTCCTCAACGTGGTCGGCGGGGTCAAAGTGCTGGAAACCGCCTCTGACCTGGCGCTGATGGCGGCGGTGATGTCGAGCCTGCGTAACAAACCGCTGCCCCATGATCTGCTGGTGTTTGGCGAAGTCGGTTTGTCAGGTGAAGTGCGTCCGGTACCGAGCGGTCAGGAACGCCTGAAAGAGGCTGCAAAGCACGGCTTCAAGCGCGCCATCGTGCCCAAAGGCAACGCACCGAAAGAAGCACCGCCGGGGTTGCAGATTATTGCCGTGACCCGCCTCGAGCAGGCGCTCGACGCGTTGTTCGAATAAAACACCAACCCCCCCTGTGGGAGCGGGCTTGCTCGCGAATGCGGTGTGTCAGTCGACATCAATGCTGACTGATACACCGCATTCGCGAGCAAGCCCGCTCCCACATTGGGTACAGTGCCAGCTTTCAGATTTCGATCAACGCCCCCAGTTCACGTTCCAGTTCCTCGGGATCGCCCAGGTTGAATTCAATCAACCGCCGCAAGCGCTCGATGGATTCCAGGCTGATGTGTTTGCAGACGAAGCCCAATTGGCCATGGTCATCGTGGGTCAGCATCACATCCATCTTGATCGCGACTTCAGGCGTCAGATGAATATCGACGCAAAAGTGATGCTCCCGATTGCCCAGCCACGGCTCGGGCTTCTCGACCAGCAGCCCCTTGAGCGACAGATCAATCAACTTCACCTGCCATATGTATTCGTCCTGGCGCAGCTCGGTTCGGGCATCGAACGCAATACGTTTGAAGCGGCGGCGATTGGCAGGGTGGTCGCTCATGGCGCAATCCTCATAAAGGTTCGCTGACTATAGACCTGCATCGCCACGGGCTGCCAGCGCAGAGCATGCGCTAGACCAATGTCGGGGTATGGTCTTTGCCGTCAGGAGAGCTAAACTCGGGGTGGCTGTCTTTCTTGTCCACCCTGGCTGGAATAAAAAATGAAAAATAATAATAGCCTGCTACGCCATTTACCCTGGCTGCTGCTGGCAATCGTAGGAGCGTGCGCCCTTGGCGTAGTGGCATTGCGCCGAGGCGAGCCGATCAACGCCTTATGGATTGTGGTCGCTGCCGTGGCCATTTATCTGGTTGCCTATCGTTACTACAGCCTGTTCATCGCCAACAATGTGATGCAACTCGATCCGCGCCGGGCCACCCCCGCCGTGCTCAACAATGATGGTCTGGACTACGTCCCGACCAATAAACACATCCTCTTCGGTCACCACTTTGCAGCCATCGCTGGTGCCGGGCCTTTGGTCGGTCCGGTCCTGGCAGCGCAGATGGGTTACCTGCCCGGCACGCTGTGGCTGATTGCCGGCGTGGTGCTGGCCGGTGCGGTTCAGGACTTCATGGTCCTGTTTATGTCCACCCGCCGTAACGGTCGTTCCCTGGGCGACATGGTCCGTGAAGAAATGGGCCGCATTCCCGGCACGATCGCGCTGTTCGGCTGCTTCCTGATCATGATCATCATCCTCGCAGTGCTGGCGCTGATCGTGGTGAAAGCCCTGGCCGAAAGCCCTTGGGGTATTTTCACGGTAATGGCGACCATCCCGATCGCGATGTTCATGGGCGTGTACATGCGCTACATCCGTCCGGGCCGCATTGGTGAAATCTCCGTCGTCGGTGTGCTTCTGCTGCTGGGCTCGATCTGGCTGGGTGGGCAGATCGCTGCGGATCCGGTGTGGGCCAAGGTCTTCAGCTTCACCGGGATCCAGATCACCTGGATGCTGATTGGTTATGGTTTCGTCGCGGCGGTGCTGCCGGTGTGGCTGATTCTGGCACCGCGTGATTACCTGTCCACGTTCCTCAAGATCGGCACCATCATTGCGCTGGCGATCGGCATCCTGATCACCATGCCCGACCTGAAAATGCCGGCACTGACCCAGTTCATCGACGGCACCGGGCCGGTGTGGAAGGGCGGGTTGTTTCCGTTCCTGTTCATCACCATTGCCTGTGGCGCGGTTTCGGGTTTCCACGCGCTGATCGCTTCCGGCACCACGCCGAAATTGCTCGCCAGTGAAGGCCATGCCCGCTATATCGGTTATGGCGGCATGTTGATGGAATCCTTCGTTGCCATCATGGCCATTGTCGCTGCCTCGGTGATCGAGCCGGGCGTGTACTTCGCCATGAACAGCCCGGCGGCCATCGTCGGCGGTGATGTGGTGCAAGTGGCGCAAACCGTCAGCAGTTGGGGTTTTGCAATTACCCCGGAAGCGCTGCAAGCGGTGGCCAGGGACATCGGTGAAACCACCGTGCTGGCTCGTGCCGGCGGTGCGCCGACCCTGGCGGTTGGTATTGCGCAGATCCTGCACAACATTCTGCCGGGTGAAAACACCATGGCGTTCTGGTACCACTTCGCGATTCTGTTCGAAGCGTTGTTCATCCTGACCGCCGTCGACGCCGGCACGCGGGCCGGACGCTTCATGCTTCAGGATTTGCTCGGCTCCTTCGTTCCGGCGCTCAAACGAACGGAATCCTGGACCGCCAACCTGATCGCGACTGCCGGTTGCGTGGCGATGTGGGGTTACTTGCTTTATCAAGGCGTGATCGATCCGCTCGGTGGCATCAACACCTTGTGGCCGCTGTTCGGTATCTCCAACCAGATGCTCGCCGGCATCGCGCTGATGCTCGCCACCGTCGTCCTGATCAAAATGAAACGCCAACGCTACATCTGGGTCACCTTGTTGCCGGCCGCGTGGTTGCTGATTTGCACCACCACCGCCGGTTTCATCAAGTTGTTCGACGCCAACCCGGCGATCGGCTTCCTGTCTCTGGCCAAGAAATACAGCGATGCATTGGCCAACGGTCAGATCCTCGCGCCGGCCAAGGACATCAATCAGATGCAACACGTGATCTGGAATGCCTACACCAACGCAACGCTGACAGCGCTGTTCCTGTTCGTGGTGTTCAGCATCCTGTTCTATGCGCTCAAGGTCGGTATTTCGGCCTGGGGCAGCAAAGAACGTACGGATAAAGAATCGCCGTTCCAGGCTGTGCCGGACGCGTAATCGAGGATTGCCAACATGTTCAATGACCTGAGTCGCCTCGGTAAGTACCTCGGTCAGGCCGCACGCCTGATGGTCGGCATGCCCGACTACGACAATTACGTCGAGCATATGCAAACCAAACACCCGGACAAACCGGTGATGAGCTACGAGATGTTCTTTCGGGAACGTCAAGAAGCGCGTTACGGCGGCAAGGGCGGGCCGAAGTGCTGTTGATCCGACAGCCCGGTTGACGTAATCCCTGTGGGAGTGAGCTTGCTCGCGATAGCGGTCTGACAGTCAGCATCTCTGTTGACTGTGGAGCCGCCATCGCGAGCAAGTTCGCTCCCACATTTGTTTTTGTGTTGTTTTTTAAATTGTCTGAAGCAGGAGGTTCCAGTTGTCCTCTCCCATCCCGGTCACGATCCTCAGCGGCTTCCTCGGCGCTGGTAAAACCACGCTGTTGCGCCACCTGCTCAAAGCCGAGCACGGGCTGAAAATCGCCGTGATCGAAAACGAATTCAGCGACGCTGGCATCGACACCCAATTATTGGGCGATGAGCCGGTGCAAGTGATGACGCTGTCCAACGGCTGCGTCTGCTGCACCATTCACACAGACCTGACCAAGGCCCTGTACCTGTTGCTCGAACGCCTGGACAGCGGTGAAATCGCTTTCGACCGACTGGTGATCGAATGCACCGGCCTGGCCGACCCAGCCCCGGTGGCGCAAACCTTCTTCATCGATGAAGACCTGCGCGAGCGCTACCTTCTCGACGGCATCATCACTTTGGTGGACGCCGCCCACGCTGACACTCACCTGACCCAGACCATCGCCCAGGCGCAGATCGGTTTCGCCGATCGCCTGCTGGTGAGTAAACGGGATTTGGTGGATGAGGCGACTTTCAACGCCCTCAGCGAACGCCTGACCCGCATCAACCGCCGTGCGCCGATTCGCGTCGTTGAGCACGGGAAGATCGACCTGGCCGAATTGCTCGACGTGCGCGGTTTCAATCTCAACGCGGATCTCGGGGGCGGTGTGAGCCTGCGGCCGGTGAGCAAGGCGCCGTCGATTGATCGGATTTCCAGCCTGGTACTGCGCACCGACAAGCCGCTGGATATCGACAAGCTCAGCGAGTTCATGAACGAACTGCTGGAAGACCATGGCAAGCAACTGCTGCGCTACAAGGGTGTGTTGAACATCGCTGGTGAGCCACGGCGGATGGTGTTTCAGGGTGTGCTGAAGTTGTACGGCTTCGATTGGGACACCGAATGGGCGGAGGGCGAGGCGCGGGAAAGCGTAATTGTGTTTATTGCCGATGATTTGCCGGAAGAGAAGATTCGTGCGGGGTTTGAGCGGGTTGCCGCAATCTGATGCATTGTCGGCGTCTGCTATGGCCCTATCGCGAGCAAGCTCGCTCCCACATTTGAAATGCATTCCCCTGTGGGAGCGAGCTTGCTCGCGATAGCGATTTAACCCGCGACACGATTTTTGATGAATGTCGGTTCCCGGTTCAGCAATGCCATTTCCAAATAATCCAGATGCCTGCTCAGCAACGTCTCAGCCTTCACAGCATCCCTACGCTCCACAGCTTCCAAAATCCCCTGATGCACCTGCCAAACGCAATAACCCTCCAAATCCCCATCAACTTGCGCAATCGCCAACGAAGTCAGCGGCACCAGGCTTCCCAGAAAATGCGCCAACGGTGCATTCCCCGCCATTTGAGCCAATTGCAAATGAAACTCCCCCGATAACCGGATTGCTGGAGCACGCGCGATACAGTGGCGCTCGCTGTCGATCAACGTACCCAGACGTTTCAAATCTTGCGGACGGGGTTGCTGGCAGGCCAGTCGCACCAGCGTGATTTCGGTCAACCGCCGTGCATGCAACATCTGCCGGGTTTGTTCGCTGTCGAGCGCTGCAACCCGGGGCCGATGATTCGCCCGAAGGACAACGATTTGCTCATGGGACAGTCGAGTCAACACGCCACGAATCTCACTGCGCCTGGCGTTGAACATCTGCGCCAGGCTTTCCTCGGTAAAGCGACTGTCGGCATCAATGCGTTGTTCGAGAATGGCGTCGAAGACCCGCGAATAGAGATCGTCCACCCGGTGAGGAAAGGGCAGGGCGGTGAGTGTTTGCGCTGAGGCGAAGCTGTTCATGGCCAGTCTCCAGTTCGAAGAGGTTCAACTGCCGAGGTTGTCGTCCGGGATATTCAGTTCAATGCCCATGCGCTGGCCTTCCCGAAGGATGTGCCGACGCATTTCGGCGCTGGCCTGGGCGCTGTTCTTGCTGCGGATCGCCCGCACCACGGCTTCATTTTCCTCAAGGCGTTCAGCCAAATGCTCCGGCGAGTTGCGCAGCACTTCGGCACTTTGTTTGAGGGCATTGCTGGTCTGTTGCACGACACTCTGGAAGATCGGGTTCGAGGTCAGGGTGAACAATTCTTCGTGGAACGCGATGTAGGCGCTGACCCCGGCTTCACTGTCGTTGGCCTCCAGGGCTTCGCGCATGTCCATCAGGGTCAGGCGCAGTTGCCCCACTTCCTTGCTGCTGATCGATTGCGCCACCAGGCCTACGATGAACGGTTCGAGGGTGTAGCGCAGTTGCAGCACGTCCTCCAGGCTTGCGCCGGCCACTGCGCTGTCGTGGCTTTGGCTGTCGCTGAGATTGGCTTCCAGCACCACTACGCCTTTACCCGGCATGGAGCGCACCAGCCCGAGGGTTTCCAGCACGATCACCGCTTCGCGCAGGCTCGGGCGGCTGATGCCCAGTTGTTCGGCCAGTTCGCGCTGGCCCGGCAACATGTCGCCGGAGCGCCACTGGCCACGGGCCAGAGCGGCCCGAAGTTTTTCTACTACTGAGGTTACGACGGTCGATGTGGTGATCACTGTTCGCTCCATGAGCCTCTAAAACGTTTGATAACCGTGCCTGCCCGTAGGCAGGCACCGCGATTATTCAGAATTCTTGTTGATGGGGCGGGACGACCGGTTTTCTCGGCTGGAAGGTATAACCCACCTGACCGGAAAGCACTTTGTTTGCCCGTTGGATATCGATGTCCTTTTCCCAGCGAGCAATGGCCACGGTGGCGACGCAGTTGCCGATCAGGTTGGTCAGCGCCCGGCCGATGCCCATGAACCAGTCCACCGCCAGCACCAGCACCAGACCGACCACCGGAATGGCCGGGATCGCGGTCAATGTGGCGGCGAGAATCACCAGCGCCGAACCGGGGATGCCGTGGGCACCTTTGGAGGTAATCAACGACACCAGCAGAATCGTCAGCAGGTCGGTCATGGCCAGCGGCGTGCCGGTGGCGTTGGCGATGAAGACGATGGCCAGGGTCAGGTAGATCGAGAAACCGTCGAGGTTAAAGGAGTAACCGGTTGGAATCACCAGCCCGACCGTCGAGCTGCCGATGCCCAGGTGCTCAAGCTTGCGCATGATCTGCGGCAGCACGGCATCGGAAGAGGCGGTGCCCATGACAATCAACAATTCTTCACGCAGGTACTTGAGCAGCGGCCACATCCGCAGGCCGGAAAGGCGCATCACCAGGCCGAGAATCAGCGACACGAACGCGGCGCAGGTCAGGTAAAACAAGCCGACAAGGCTGCCCAAGTGTTGCAGCGAATCCAGGCCATATTTGCTGGTAGTGAAGGCGATGGCGCCGAACACGCCGATCGGCGCCAGACGCACGATCATGCCCATGATGCGGAAGATCACGTGGCTGAGTTCGTTGATCAGCCGGGAAATGCCCGAGGCCGCTTCGCCGACCAGGTTCAGGGCGCTGCCGAACAGCACCGAGAACAGCAGGACCTGGAGGATGTTGTTGTCGGCAAAAGCACCGATCACCGACGTCGGGATCAGGTCCATCAGGAATTGCGTGGTGGTGTGCATCTGCTGGCCACGCTGGGCGATGTCGCCCATGTCGGCGGCGGAAAGTTGTTCCAGATGAATGTTCGCGCCGCTGCCGATGCCGGTACTGAAAGCGAACAGCAGGCCAATCAGCAGGGCGATGGTGGTCAGCACTTCAAAGTAGATGACCGACTTGAGACCGATGCGCCCGACCTTCTTCAGATCGCCCGCACCGCTGATGCCGCTGACCACCACGCAGAACACGATCAGGCCAATGAGCATCTTGATCAGTTTGATAAAACCGTCGCCCAGCGGTTTGAGCTGTGCGGAGTATTCGGGAAGGGTCAGCCCACAGATGATGCCGAGCACCAGTCCGAGAACCACTTGGAGGAAGATTGAACGCGAGCACCATCTGAGCATGGGAGGAATCCTGGTCGGTGTCCTGGCTGCCAACGCTTGAGCGCATCAGATTCAGGACTTAATTATTGTGGTCTTACCGGTATGTCCAGTGCAGGCGCAGTCTACGCTCGGTTTTTTCCAGATGACAAGTAAAAAGAGTGAAATCGGCATGACCGGTCTGACCAGCGGCCAACACCGCGTAGGAGCTGCCGAAGGCTGCGATCTTTTGATCTTTCTACAGGCGAAAAAAAACCGGCCATCACTGACCGGTTTTTTTACAGCTGCGATTTAGCGGTGCAATTAAGCGCCGTATACCGGCAGTTTCTTGCAGATGGTCTTGACCTTCTCACGAACGGCGTCGATCACCGCTTCGTTGTTCAGGTCAGCCAGGATGTCGCAGATCCAGCCGGCCAGCTCTTTGCACTCTGCTTCCTTGAAGCCGCGAGTGGTCACAGCCGGAGTACCGAAACGCAGACCGGAGGTCACGAACGGGGAGCGTGGATCGTTTGGCACGGAGTTCTTGTTCACGGTGATGAAAGCCTTGCCCAGAGCGGCATCGGCGTCTTTACCGGAGATTTCCTGCTTGATCAGCGACAGCAGGAACAGGTGGTTTTCAGTACCGCCCGAGACCACGTCGAAACCGCGCTCGATGAACACGCCGGCCATGGCCTTGGCGTTCTTCACCACTTGTTGCTGGTAGGTCTTGAACTCAGGCTGCAGTGCTTCTTTGAAGCAGATCGCTTTAGCGGCGATCACGTGCTCCAGCGGGCCACCCTGGGCGCCCGGGAATACCGCGGAGTTCAGCTTTTTCTCGATGTCGGCGTTGGCGCGAGCCAGGATCAGGCCGCCACGTGGACCGCGCAGGGTCTTGTGCGTGGTGGTGGTCACGACGTCAGCGAAAGGCACCGGGTTCGGATAGACGCCAGCGGCGACCAGACCGGCCACGTGGGCCATGTCGACGAACAGGTAGGCGCCAACCTTGTCAGCGATTTCGCGGAAACGTGGGAAATCCAGAATCTGCGAGTAAGCAGAGAAACCGGCCACGATCATTTTTGGCTTGTGCTCAACAGCCAGGCGCTCGACTTCGTCGTAGTCGATCAGGCCGTTGGCATCGATACCGTACTGAACGGCGTTGTACAGCTTGCCGGAGGACGAAACGCTGGCACCGTGGGTTAGGTGACCGCCGTGGGCCAGGCTCATGCCCAGGATGGTGTCGCCGGCTTGCAGCAGGGCCAGGTAAACGGCGCTGTTGGCTTGGGAGCCAGCGTGCGGCTGAACGTTGGCGTAATCAGCGCCGAACAGTTCTTTTGCACGGTCGATGGCCAGTTGCTCAACCACGTCGACGAACTCGCAACCACCGTAGTAGCGCTTGCCTGGGTAGCCTTCGGCGTACTTGTTGGTCAGTACCGAGCCTTGAGCTTCCATCACCGCAGGGCTGGTGTAGTTTTCCGAAGCGATCAGCTCAATATGTTCTTCCTGGCGCTGAGCTTCTTGCTCCATGGCGGCAAAGAGATCGGCGTCGTACTTGGCAATAGTCAAATCACGGCTGAACATGGCGGTCCTCAAGGAT
>Ga0209862_1000015_pt1 | contig 52179 bp, 45 predicted proteins | sample OrgsoiDNA_201061_FD_185809 | JGI IMG/M metagenome (GOLD analysis project Ga0209862, IMG submission 185809) | Permafrost soil microbial communities from the Arctic, to analyse light accelerated degradation of dissolved organic matter (DOM) -... | ecosystem: Environmental > Terrestrial > Soil >... | reverse complement strand
AAAATCCACAGCCTGGTGCGTCAGATCACCGAAATGACCTCGCAACTGACCGGGCTGGTGAATCAGGTCTCCGATCAGGCCCAGCGCTCGGATCAGGCTATGGAGCGTCAGCGTCACGAGACTGACCAAGTCGCGACGGCAATTAACGAGATGTCCGCTGCCGCGCAAGAAGTGGCGAAAAGCGCACAAAACGCGGCGGTCGCCGCCCAGCAGACCGACGCAGAAGGCCAGGCCGCCAAGCGGGTCGTGGCCGGCAGCATCGTGAAAATTCATGCATTGGTGGATGACATCCGCAGCAGTGGCGTGTCCCTCGACAGCCTGCAAAAAGACGTGTCGTCGATTGTCAGCGTGCTCGGAGTAATCCGCTCGATTGCCGAACAGACCAACCTGCTGGCCCTCAACGCCGCCATCGAAGCCGCCCGCGCCGGTGAGGCCGGTCGTGGCTTTGCGGTGGTGGCGGACGAAGTGCGGGCGCTGGCCAGTCGTACGCAAATCAGCACCCAGGAAATCCAGGGCATGATCGACCGCTTGCAGGCCGGCACCCAGTCGGCGGTGGAAGCGATGCGCCGTTCCAGCGAGGCCGGCGACGGCACCTCGGCCCAGGCCAACGAGGCCGGTGCTTCGCTGGACACCATGGCCCAGTTGATCGGCACCATCAACTCGATGAACGCCCAGATCGCCAGCGCCGCTGAAGAACAGACGGCGGTGGCGGAAGAGATCAACCGCAGCGTGCATCAAATTGCGGTGGCGGTGGACAGCGTGGCGGATGAAACTCAGCTGGGTGCGCAGACTTCTCGGAGCCTGGCGGATCTGGGGCAGCGTCTCGGTAAATTGGTTGGTCAGTTCCGGATCTGAGCTGTTCACCCAAGATGTCGGGCAGACACTAAACCTGTGGGAGCGGGCTTGCTCGCGATAGCGGTCTCAAGAACGCTATCGCCGGCAAGCCTGGCTTCTACAGAAAAGCTGCTAAACCACAGCAGCCCGAATCTGCCGCCCCAACACATCCATCACATCACACCCGTCGCGTAACAACATCGCCGCCGCATGCGCCAGTTGTTGCACATCCGCACCTTTGGCCCGCGTAATGTCGAGGCTGGCCAAACTCTCCATCATCTGCGTCACCGCCAAAAACCGTGTCGCGGCACTGCTGTGCAACACATCCAGCGGCGCCTGCGTAGCAATCATCAACACCGGAATGTCGGAATCATTGTTGGTCATCGGAATATGCGGGTTCATGCTTCATCTCCTGCTTGCGCCGCATGCAAACCGTCGACCGAGGCCTGCACCAATGACCGCGCGGTAACGAGCATTTGCTGGCTGGCCCAGCGCAACGAGGCGCTGTGTTCCGGGCGGGTGGCGGTGGGGGCTTGATGGGCGAGGGCTTCGGCGCAGTTGAGGTAGACCGTAGCGTGTTCGAGTGCATCGATTAGCGGGATATCGGGTTGTACGGCGAAGAGGTGGTGGTCGACGTGGTCGCACGGGGCGAAAGGGGTAGAGTTTGTGGTTGCGTTGGTCATCGGTGTAGCTCCCTAGTCATCAAGAGCTGCCACTAGATCGCCGTCAAACGAATGGGTGGCAACTGTGCGCAGGTTGACGGACCGGTCTAAGGTACCCGGCGCACTCGAAAGTGCCCCGCGCACAGTCACCATTAAGCTTTGTGTCGAGCACACGAGTACACGAGCAAAGTTGGAAGACAATGCGCACCTTAAAACAGCCGAGCCGTCAAACCCGATCACGAATGAGTCGTGACAGGCGCGAGGATAGGGAGTGAGGGCAGGGCAGTCAACCGGCGAAAAGTCTGAAACCCGGACTGTGCTTGTAGGTATGTTCCGAACTGACAACAATGCGAGATCTGATGCGAGGATCATGTACCATTCGCGATTCTTGATGTTTAAAGGAGAGAAATCATGGCAGGAAAGCCAGTAGCGTGACTTGGAGACCCAGGCAGTCACGGCGGAAACATCACGACTGGCTCAAGCCCTATTTTTATTAATACTCTTCCGGTGGCCCTGGTAGGGGACGTCTACTCCTGTCCCATTCATGGCAGCAATCCGATAACGACGGGAGCCCCTCACGTTTTTGGGCTCGGTAAGGATGTGGCGCACGTTGGATCGCTAACCGCTTGTGGGGCCACCATCACAGCCGGTTCCCCCGATACATTTGTGGGTAATTCTGGTTCAAGCGGTGCTAGCAGCTTTTTCTCTCAATTCTTGAAAGAAAAAACCTTCGTTGAGTTTCAACTGCTCAACGAGAGAGAGGAACCAATTGCCAACGAGGAATATGTACTGACACTTCCTGACGGCGCCGTCATCACTGGCGTTCTTGATGGCAACGGGTTTGTGCACGTAGCGAACGTCCCCAGGGGAAGTTGCAGCATAAAATTCCCAAAACTTGAAGATACGGAACATCTTTAATGGTTCAGCCTACTAAAACGTCAAGTACAAAACAGGCAGCAAAAGACACGGGAGCTTCAGGCAAAACCACAAAAACTAATACGTTAGTAGTGTCTGGCGCCTATATGGAGATACTGATCGGCGGTCCATATACCCATAATGGAGTTGATCAACCCTTCGGACATGCGGCCATTCATGTTGTGGTGGGCAACAAAAATATCACATATGACTTTGGCCGGTACGGAGATGTTTGGGGGCCTTTTGATAGTGAAGGCGAGGCTGTTTTAAACGTGTGGTCAAACTTCAAGGCTTATGTGGCTTCAGAGAAGAGTCTTGGTCGAACAACTACAGGTTTCGTCTATTTTTTGGAGAATTCAAAGGCAGAAGCCGTAATTGCTCACTATGATCAGTTGGTGTCAACAAAAGTAAAGATCAAAAAAACAACCGATAACTACGTACGGTATTTGCTACCCGGTTCTTATCTTCCAACAACTAACAATTGCACGACTGTTTCACTGGAAGGGGCAAAGGTCACAGGAAAGAAGATCGTATCGGAACCTTCCAAGTATATGGAATTGAGAGGGCTTTCATGGGAGAAGAAAATAGCATCCAAAACTCAAGCGAGGACTGCGGACGGAATTTTCATGCCTATGGATGTTCAAGCGATGCTAGAGGGGAACACGGAGGCGCGCTATGACAAGAAAAATGTCTATTAGTAATAGAACGGGCCTTTGGCTAGTTGCAGTACTGCTGCTTAATGTGGTTTTTTTGGCATGCGTTTTGTTTAATGATTCATCGAGGGCTCAAAGTATGAAAATGATCAAAACTAAAGAACCGATGCTGATTGAAGGTCCTGAAGGTGATGAAAACTACTACGTGCTACCGACCGGTGTAACTCTTTACTACGACAAGAGCTTCCCTGAAGGACATGATCGCTACATTGTCTACTTCAATCATAAGGGTGTAATCGCTCATGAAGAGGTCCCGATGAAGCCAGAGTACAAGGGGAACTTTGTTTCGCCTCTTTGGATGTCAAATGTTGATGCAGATGCACTAAAGAAGATGTTTAAGCGCTTTCCTCTATCCAAGGAAGACGTCGCTGCTGCCATAAAGGCCAATGGAATTACCAAGGACGATTTGGCTGACATCATCCGATCCATGCCGGATTAATCACGTTCCTGGGGCGCAGGCCATATCTGGCACTGAGAAACCTGTGGGAGCGAGCTTGCTCGCGATTGCGGAGTGTCAGGCGACATCAATGCTGGCTGTGCCGACGCCTTCGCGGGCAAGCCTCGCTCCTACAGGGATTGCATTTATCAGTGACAACTCGGGCGTTTCAGGGCCTGTCCCAATACGGCACAGCCCCGAAACACTCCACATAGAAATCAATCACCGTCCTGACCTTCACCGATAGCCTTCGGCTACCTGGCCACAACACCGCAATCTGTTGCGGTTCAAGGCTGTTGGATACTTGATACTCCTCAAGCACCGGCACCAGCGTCCCCGCGCGCACGGCTTCGCCGATCAGCCATGACGGAAACATCACCAGCCCCAGCCCCTGTTCGGCGGCTTGGGTCAGGGTGTCGGCGTGGTTGCCGGTGATCGGTCCTTTGACCGAGTAGGGCGTCCAATCCTGCTGATCCCGCCGGAAAAACCAGCGTTGCAAGCCGGCCACGCCTTTGTAGGCCAGGCAATGATGGGCGGCGAGGTCTTCCGGGTGTTGCGGGACGCCGTGGCGTTTTAAGTACGCCGGGCTCGCTGCGACTTGAAACCGATGCGGCGCCAGAATCCGCGCTTGCATGCTTGAATCGTGCAGCGGGCCGATACGGAACAACAGGTCGGCGCCTTCCTGCAACGGGTCGACGTAGCTGTCAGTCTGCTGGATATCCAGTTGCAGCTTCGGGTAGCGCTCGCAGAGTTGCCCCAGCCACGGCGTCAGGTGCCGCTGGCCAAACACCACCGGGGCGTTGATCCGCACCAGGCCGCTGGGTTCGCTTTGCTGTTCTTGCAGGGCTTGTTCGGCTTCTTCCAGTTGCACAAGCACCAGCCGCGCGTGATGCCCGAGCATGCGCCCGGCTTCGGTCGGCGTGACGGCGCGGGTGTGGCGGTAAAGCAATTGCTGGTTCAGGGCGTGTTCCATCAACTGGATTTGCCGAGAAATCGAAGAGGGCGCCAAGCCCTCACGGCGGGCGACTTCGGAAAAGCTGCCGTGGTCGAGCACCGCGACGAATAGCCGAAGTGCCTTGAATCCCAGCTCGTTGAGGCCGTGCATGGTGAGTCCTGCTGTGCGAGTTGCGCAAAAGTGTTGTCAGGATGCTCCCATTTATCGCAAAGGATCGCCAGCCGATAATGCGCGCCACTGAAAATCCTGAGAGTGGGCTTTTGTGGCGAGGGAGCTTGCTCCCGCTTGAGTGCGCAGCGCTCACAGAAATGTGGGGCCGCTGCGCAGCCCAGCGGGAGCAAGCTCCCTCGCCACAGGTTCAGGTCGAATCCACTCTCGCAGGATGCGGGCCCTAACTAATTGGTAGGTTCTCTCTATGCAATCTCCTTCAATCGACAACGCTGCTGTTGTCGCAACGCCGAGCACCAAACCAGGGCTGCGTTTATTACTGCTGCCGCTGGTCATCCTGGCCGGCATGGGCCTGTCCGTGGAGGCCGGGTTACTCGGGCCGCTCGGCGTTCAGGTCGGGCACTTGTGGGCGACGTTGAGCATCTTCGGCGTCGGCTCGGCGATTCTGTTCCTGTTGCTGCTGTTCAGCGGCCCGCAACAGGGGCCGGCGCTGAACACGTTGCCGCAGTGGCAGTTGATCGGCGGTTTTCTCGGCCCGATCTATGTGGTGGTGCTGACCCTGGCCACACCGCACATCGGCATTGCCATGACGATGATTGCGATCCTCTCCGGGCAGGTCGGCAAGAGCGTGTTGATCGACCACTTCGGCTGGTTCGGCGCCACGCGTAAAAAGGTCAACGGCGAACGTTGGCTGGCGTTGCTGCTGATTGTCGCGGCACTTGTTTTGATCGCTCGGGGTTGATGATGAATCTGGTTATTTTGTTGGCGGTGGTGGTGGCGGCTGGTGCGGTGCTGAGTGTTCAGGCAGCGATCAACGGGCGCCTGGGGGAAACGGTCGGTGTGTTGCGCAGCAGTTTGCTGACCTTTGCGGTCGGCGCGGTGGTTACCGGGTTGCTCATCCTGTTTTTCGAACCTGCGCATGCCGTTAGCTTGCTGGACGTGCCGAAATGGCAGCTCAGCGGGGCGCTGTTTGGCGTGGTGTACATGATGGTCATGGTGGGCGCAGTGCCGCGGGTTGGCACGGCGGTGGCGACGGTGGCGGTGATCGTCGGGCAACTGGGCATGGGCATGTTGATCGATAACTTCGGCTGGCTCGGCAACCCGGCGATCGAGTTGTCCGGGAGCCGGATGCTGGCGATGGTGTGCCTGGCGCTGGCGCTGGTGTTTATGTATCGCAGCGGCACCCGAAGCGCATAACGCGGTCCATTGTGGAGCTGCCGAGTGAAACGAGGCTGCGATCTTTTGATGTTGATTTTCAAGATCAAGATCAAAAGATCGCAGCCTCGTTTCACTCGGCAGCTCCTACACTTGTGAAACGGGTGCGCATCCGTCGCACCGGACGACCATAAAAATGGAGTCAGGCTCATGATCAACAGTGAAAGTACCTGCGACTGCCCCAAATGCTCCTGCAAGCTAGGCGATCATCCGATCGCGCGCCACGGTAAGCACTATTGCTGCGAAGGCTGCGCCAAGCATCATGAACACGGTGAAGCGTGTACCAGCAAAGGCTGCAAATGCGCCAAAAGCTGATCGCAGTTCAAAAAAAGTGGAGCCACCGGGGCTCCACTTTTTGTTTCTGACATTCCCTGTCCTTATGACATTTAGTGCGCCGGTCGCCAAGTAACGTTCTCGACGCCGAATTTCTCTGCCAGCGGTTTGCTGGTCTTCTGCACCTTCTCACGGCCAAAGCGCGGGATGCGTCCCACGCCGGCATCGCAACTCGCCCAGTGCCAGGCCTCCGCGTTGTCCATTTTGTCCAGGCGGATAATGAAAGACTTGGGGGCGCCATGAAGGGTGTATTCAATGACGAAAAGTTTTGCGCTGTTCATAAAGCCCGTATTCCTCCCTGTGGTAATACAAGGATCGTTGGCGCCGATAAAAATTCAGTCGAATTGGCAGACGGTGTCGCTCACTGGCGACAAACCGGGCGCCTCGTTACCATGACGATTCCTCGAATCCCTATGATCCTAGCCCATGGCCCTCGCCGCACCGCCCGACCTGACTGATACCGACGTGCCGGTGCAACCGCTGGCGCGCACTTACCCGCGCGGCTTGTTTATCGAGCCGCACGAGCATGTCTGGGGTCAGTTGTTGTATGCCATGAGCGGCGTGATGTGGGTTGAAACACCGCACGAGGCTCTAGTCGTTCCGCCGCAACGGGCGGTGTGGTTGCCGCCGGGCGTGCCCCACGGGATTCGCGTGGTGTCGGACTTGCAGATGCGCAATATCTACCTGCGACCGGCGTTGGCGGCGACCCTGGATGACAGTGTTCAGGTCATCGAGGTTGGGGGGCTGCTGCGGGAATTGATCGTCGGGCTGGTGGAGCAGGGCGACGACGGTGCGCCGGAGTATTACGAGGCGCTGGTCGGTCTGGCGTTGCTGGAGCTCAAACGGGCCAAACGCTCGATGCTGAAAATCCCGCTGCCGGATGATTCCGACCGGCGTTTACTGAACCTGTGTCAGGCCGTCATGGCCGCGCCGTCCCTGGACATTGCGTTCGAGCAGCACGCCGAAAACGCCGGGGCCAGCGTGCGCACCCTGGCGCGGCTGTTCAAGGACGGCTTGGGCATGGGCTTCGCCGAATGGCGGCGACAGGTGCAACTGGCGACGGCGGTGGCGGAGTTGATCCAGGGTGTGCCGGTCAGTGTCATCGCCCGGGAGTTGGGGTATTCGCCGAGCAGCTTCAGCGACATGTTTCGCCGCGAACTCGGTGTTGCGCCATCGCAATTCATGGCGAGTCGCTGAAGCCGGACTCCGTCCCTGTGGGAGCGAGCCTGCTCGCGAAAGCGGTGTGTCAGCCAACAGGGCTTTCGACTGACACGGCCTCTTCGCGAGCAGGCTCGCTCCCACAGGGGAGTTGCGGTGTTTGGCTGGTCTTTGGCCGATATTCAGAAGCACTTGGCCGACGGGTTTCGTCGCCGTTCTCTAGACTCTGCGCATCCCCCTTATGCCACGGAGTCTGTCATGAACTACTTCATCTCGCTGGGCATCGGCCTGGGCGTTGGTCTGCTTTACGGCGCGCTGGATTTTCGCTCCCCGGCACCGCCAGCTATCGCGCTGGTGGGGCTGTTGGGCATGCTCGCCGGCGAGAAGTTGTGGCCCATGGGTCGGCAATTGCTGGCTGGCTGGATCTCCTGAAAACCCTTAACCCCTTTAACGGAAGCTCCCCATGAAAGCTTTGCAATTCGACAAGACCGGCGACCTCTCGGCCCTGCGCTATGTTGAAGTCCCAACCCCGGTGGCTGGCACCGATGAAGTGCTGGTGCAGATCAAGGCCGCCGGCCTCAACCCCAGCGACGTGAAGAACGTGCTGGGGCGTTTTCCCTACACCACGTTGCCACGGATTCCCGGTCGGGATTTCGCAGGCGTCGTGGTGGAAGGCCCGCAGGCGCTGATCGGTCAGGAAGTCTGGGGCACCGGTCGTGAACTGGGCTTTTTCGCCGACGGTTCCCACGCGCAATTCGTCAAATTGCCGGCCAATGGCGTGGCGCTGAAACCGACTCACTTGAGCTTCTCCCAAGCCGCCAGCCTCGGTGTGCCGTACACCACGGCGTGGGATGCGCTGGAGCGCAGTCTGGTAACCGCGGGTACGCGTTTGTTGGTGATTGGTGGCGGGGCGGTCGGCAGTGCGGCGCTGGCGTTGGCCAAAGTCCGTGGTGCCAAGGTGTTGGCGGCGGCGCGGCGGGTAGAGCAGGTCAAGGAATTGCAGGCTCAGGGTTATCAGACCCTGCAACTGGACAATCCCGAAGACCTCGGCGCTCAGGTGAATGCGGTGTACGCCGGTGGCGCGGACGTGATCTTCGACACCACGGGTTTCTGGCTACCGGCTTCAGTCCCGGCGCTGGCGGCGTTCGGTCGCATCGCGATCATTGCCGCGCCGGTCGACGGTCACGTGCAATTGCCGGCGCTGGCGTTGTATCGCAAGGGTGGTTCGGTGGTCGGGATCAACTCGCTGCTCTACGGCGTGCAGGCGTGTGCGGCGATGCTGGATCAGTTCGGCACGTTCTTCGATCAGGGGTTGTTGCCGTTGCCGGAAGGGTTGGTTGAGTCGCCGTTGGCGCAAGGGCTGGAGCGCTATGCCGAGGTGAATCAAGGCAGTGGTGACAAAGTGATTTTGTTGCCATAACCGATATCGATGTTGTATGTCCTGACCCCATCGCGAGCAGGCTCGCTCCCACAGGGTTCTGTGTCGATCACATATAACGTGAACAATGCAAATCACCTGTGGGAGCGAGCTTGCTCGCGATCGCGTCGTTGAGCCGGACTCAGGCTTCGGGAACACCTTTCTCCCAAGCCGACCAGTTCTTCAAAATCTCCTGCACCAGCGGATTTCCGGTGCGGTACAGATTCTCAAGCGCCGGCACAAACCCGCCCTGATCTGCATATTTGAGCAGGTTATCCACCTCGCTCTGCCCCGGCGCCGGCCGGTCGAAGTCGGAACCGGCGCGCACCACTGCCAGACGCTGCACATCCACCAAACCTTCACGGCTGGCCCGCAGCAGCGCTTCGTAGGTGGAGTTGTCTTCCTGTTGGGTCGTGCAGTACTCGCCTTTATTATCCGTGAGCAACTTGGTCCAGACTTCGGCCCGCTCGCTCAAACGCGTCCCGGAAAACCAGGTATTGCCCGCCGCCGTATCGCACTTCGTCACCACGGGCGGCTGATTGGCCGGGGCCGACGGGTATTTCAAACGCCACGCAGCCGATTCCTTGCTCTCGCTCAGCTCGACTTTATGCGACAGGGCAAACGCCTTGGCCTGCAACTTCGGGTTGAGCTCGAAGACTTCGGTCTTGTAGTCCAGCGGCGGTTTTTCGTTCGGGCCTTTGGTGTTGATGCCGATGTAACCGGTCGGCCAGTCTTTCGGTACATCCCTAGAATCGATTTCCCACTGGGTTCCGAATTCCACCAGGTAATGCGCCCAGGCAGCTGTGCCGATGGTCCCGTGTTTCGGGCTGATGCCGGCAATCCCGGCGATCAGGAAGTAGCTTTTACGCAGGTCGAACTTCGGCGACAGCGCCAGGGCCAGGGTCGACGCGGCGGCGTTGGTTTGCCCCATGCCGGTGACCATCAGGCACACCTGCTGGGTGTTGCAGCGAATACTCGGGTACTCGGCGGACAGGCCCGGTACGCGAACTTCCTGCTTGAGTTCCAGGCGCTCGATCCAGTTCTGTGCCTCGGGGGCGAACATGGTGATTAGCATCACTTTTGGCTGGATCGGTGCTTCATTTGCCCACGCGGTGGAAGCGAGCAGGGTGCCGCAGGCCAGCGCCACGGACAGGGAAAGACGCGTCATTGCTTTCATACAACCTCCAGATTCTTAAAACTGATAACCGATGCCAGCGTAGTAACCCCAGCCGTTGGAACGGGCACGGAAGTCGCCATCACCGAAATTCAACACGCTGCCATCCTCCCAGTTGCCACCGTTGTGGAAGTAACGGCCGACCAGGGTGAAGCGCAGGTGGGTAAACGAGTAGAGCAAGACGTTGGTGGCCACGGTGGCGTTGGCGGTGCGGGCGGGGTTGTCTTTGTGCAAGTCGGAGCCGAAGTCGAAGTTGGTGAAACCGATGTAGGTCAGTGACGCGCCATTGCTGTAGCTATCGATGGGCACGATGTATTTCAGCTGGGCGCGGTAGCCGTCCCAGGAATACTCGTTGCTGGCGCCGTAGTTTTCCCATTGATAGCGACCGTAGAAGTTGGCCGACAGGTTGACCCGCGAGTGGGTGTCGATGTCGGTGCCCAGGCCGCTGTACAAGGTGTTGGCGCGGTTGGCGGTGCTGCTGCCGTGGTCGTAGATCCAGTCGAACGCCACATACCATTCCTTGAACGGCCCGACGGCCAGGCTGCGGCCGGCCAGGTAGTCGATGGAGATTCGCGGTTCGTGCTCCATGAACAGCGGCGAGCCGTGGTCCCACGCGCCTTTGTCATGGCTGTTGCCGATGTCGAAGATTTTCGGGATATCGACGTAGCCGTACAACTCGAACGGCCCCTTGCGCCCGAAATACTCGTATTCCAGATACACATCGTCAGACGGTTGCGGGCCGAAGCTGATGTCCTTGCTGCCGATGACGGTCAAGTCCTGGTTGAACCAGTCCGACAGGTACGCGCCTTTTTTTGGCGGGCTGGCCTCGGTGCTGAGGGTTTCTCCCTGAGCGGATTCTTCGGGGAGGGCGGGTTGCGCCAAAACAGTGCTGCTGAGTAGTCCTGTAACGCTGGCCAGAGCCAAAGAAACAGCAAATGTGCGCGAGCAAGTCACGCGGCTGGACGTGCGGTGCATTAAAAGTCCCTTTTCGTGCAGATCGAAGGCCCGATTTTTCGGGCTTGCGCGGTTAGGTTGCGAAAAAGCCGTTATCGGCGACTCGCAAACGTTTGCACAACCCATACCAATTGTTTCAATTGCATGAAAAACCGAAGAAATAGCCGGTTTTACTGTCCTTTCGATCAAGTATTCAAAGCGCCATCCAACACAAATCCCTTGTGGGAGCGGGCTTGCTCGCGAAGGCGGTCTACCAGTCAACCGATGTGCTGAATGTTATGCCGCATTCGCGAGCAAGCCCGCTCCCACAATGAACTCGTGCACCAAAGTATTAATGCTAATTAACCCGCGTAGAGATGTGCCCCATCGCTGTGCGTCGACTAGCTTGTGTCGGGAATGAAACGGTTTTTTACACCGTCGCAGTCTTGATTCGCGTGTCGTTGGATTCACGGCCAGGGTGGCCGCTGTAGCACGCCCTTCAAGGAAGAATGGTTAACCACGTAAAGGAATTGCCCGTGGACTTGAGCTCCGTTATCGCCCCGATTTTGCGTGTTTCCCCTCTTTCTCACGCTGTTCGTCTCGCTATCGTCGGTGCGGTTGTCGGCCTCGTCAGCCCACAAGCGTTGGCGGCCTGTTCGCCGGCCAGCCCGACAGCGGGCGCCACGGTGACCTGTACCGGTGTGCCGTCGTTGCCGCTGTTCCTCAACACATTTGCCAGTGCGGTGAACAACCTGACGGTCAACGTCAACTCGGGCGCGCAGATGAACGCGACGCTGGGCGGACAGTCGCTCAACCTCACCGGTAACAACCTCACCTTCAACAACTCCGGGACGATCGACCCGGCTTTGCTGGGGGCGGTGACTGGTCTGGGTACCGCCTTGATGATAGGCAACGGCAGCGCCTCGACAGTGAATATCAACAACACGTTGACCGGGATCATGCGCGGCACCGGCGACTTGCTGGGCGTGAACCTGACGACTATCGCCGGCATGGCGATGGACGTGGTCAACGGCGCTGGCGGCGTCACCAACATCACCAACAACGGCACCCTCGGCTCCACCGCGTTGCTGAACCTGACGCTGTTCGCCGCCGACACGCCGATCGTGGCCGTGCAGGGCGGATCGCAGATCAACATGGTCAACAATGGCACGTTAACCGGGCGAGTAGCGTTCGAAACCTCGTCCACCGGCAACACCTTCATCAACACCGGGGCCATCAGCGGCGGCGTGTCGATGGGCGTCGCCAGCAACAACACCTTTACCGCGGTCACCGGTTCGACCATCACCAACGGTGGCGGCGCGGGGCTCAGCCTCGGCGGATTGATCGGCGTTAACCTGACCTTCGCACCCACCGGGCAAATCGATGGCGGGGCCGGGGGCAACAACTCGTTGATCCTGCAAAACACCATCGGTGTCGGCGGTGGCACCAGCGGCGCCGGCACGGCGTCCAGCGCCAACTACGTCAACTTCAATAACCTGACGGTCAACAGCGGCACCTGGGTCCTGCAAGGTCCGCTCGTCAGCGGCAGCGCCACCCTCAACGGTGGCGTCGCGTCGTTCAACAACGCCCAGTCGTTTGGCACCGGGGTGCTGACCTCCAATGGCGGGACGATCCAGGCCAGCAACGCCGGTTTGACCCTCAATAACCTGGTCACCCTGGGCAGCGGTGGCCTCACCGTTCAGGGCAGCAACGGTATGACCCTGGGCGGGGTGATTTCCGGAACGGGCGGTTTGACCAAGGCCGGCACCGGGCAGTTGAGTATCAGTGGCACCAACACCTACACCGGCAACACCACCATCAATGGTGGCTCTGTTCAGGTACTCAATAACCAGGCCTTCAGCAGCGGCAGCGTGACGTTCGCCGGGTCGGCGTCGCTGTCTGCGCCGGGCACGATCAACCTGAACAACCTCATCACCATTAACGGCGCCATGACCGCCACCGGCGCCGGCTCCCTAACCCTGGGCGGCGTGATCAACGGTGCGGGCGGGCTCAGCAAGAGCGGCAGCGGCACTCTGACTATCAACGGCAACAACACCGCCTTCAGTGGCCCCATCAACCTGAATACCGGCACCCTGGTGCTGGGCAACAGCAATGCGCTGGGCACGGGCGTCATGAACGTCAATGGCGGCGCAAACCTCGATAGCAGCACCAATGTCACCCTGAACAACGCTGTAATCCTCAACGCCAACCTGACCAACGTCGGCACCAATAACCTGACCCTTGCCGGGGCGATATCGGGTGTGGGCGGGATCACCAAGAACGGCGCGTCGACCCTGACGGTGACCGGTAACAACAGCCAGAGCGGGCCAACCACGCTCAATGCTGGCACGCTGCTGGTGGGCAACAACAATGCGCTGGGCACTGGCGCGCTGAATACCGCAGCCAGCACCACCCTGGATGCCACCACGGCCGTGACCCTGAACAACTCGGTGTTTATGGCTGCCGATTTGACCATTGGCGGCACCCAGGCACTTGGCCTGACGGGCGTGATCAACGGCGCCGCCGGGATCATCAAGAACGGTACGGCGGCGCTGACCCTCGGCGGTGTCAACACCTACACCGGCAACACCTCGCTCAACGCAGGCTCGCTGATTGTCGGCTCCAACACCGCGCTTGGCGTTGGCGGCACGTTGAACACGGCTGACGGCACCACGCTGGATGCCAGCACCGGGGTGACCCTGATCAATGCAGTGAACGCCACCGGCAACCTGAATATCGGCGGCACTGCCGACCTGACCCTCGGCGGCGTGGTGGGCGGCAGCGGCGGCCTGACCAAAAACGGCGCGGCCAACCTGATTCTCAATGGCGCCAACACCTTCCTCGGTGGCACCACGTTGAACGCGGGTGGCCTGACTGTCGGCAACGCGAACGCTTTGAGCAGCGGCGCGTTGACCGTGGCCGGTGCCTCTACGCTGGACAGCAGCACCGGCGTCGCCATCGCCAATGACATTGCTGTGAACGCCGACCTGAGCATCGGTGGCAGTAACGCCCTGACCCTCGACGGCGTGGTCAGCGGCACCAACCAATTGATCAAGAACGGCGCGGCCGATCTGACCCTTAATGGCGTCAATACCTTCCAGGGCGGCACCACCCTCAATGCCGGTGGCCTGGTCATCGGCAACAGCGCGGCGCTGGGCACCGGCGCGCTGACCGTGGCCGGCGCCAGCAGCCTCAACAGCACGGGCGCGGTGACCCTGAGCAATGCAATCAACCTCAACGCGAACCTCAGCGCTGGCGGGGCCAATCCGCTGACCCTCAACGGGCTGATTAGCGGTGCGGGTGGCCTGATCAAGACCGGCCCCTCGGTCCTGACCATCAACGGCAACAACACCTATCAAGGCATCACGGCGCTGAACGCCGGGACGCTGATTATCGGTTCCAACACCGCGCTGGGCACTGGCGCATTGGACGCGTCCAATGGCACCACACTGGATGCCAACACCGCCGTCACGCTGGCCAACGCTGTCAACCTCGGCGGCAGCGTGACCGTCTCCGGCAGCAACGCGCTGACTCTGGGCGGCAACGTCGGTGGCACCGGCAGCCTGATCAAGAACGGCGCGGCCGACTTGACCCTCAACGGCACTAACAACTATCAGGGTGGCACCACGCTCAACGCCGGCAAGATTATTGTCGGTGCCAACAATGCTTTGGGCAGCGGAGTCTTGACCACGGCGGCCAACACCAGCCTGGACGCCAGTACGGCCGTCAGTCTGAACAACCAAGTGAGCATGACCGGCCCGCTGACCATCGGCGGTACGGCGGACCTGACCCTGGGCGGTGCGATCAGCGGCAACGGCAATCTGGTGAAAAACGGCACGGCCAACCTGACGCTCAACGGCGCCAACACCTTCGTCGACGGCGCCACGCTGAATGCCGGTACGCTGACTGTCGGCAGTAACTCGGCCCTCGGCACTGGCAGTTTGACGGTGGGCGGTGCGGCGACCCTGGACAGCAACGCTGCCGTGACGCTGGCCAACGACATTGCCCTGAACGCCAACTTGACCGTCGGCGGTACTCAAGACTTGACCCTCGGTGGCGTGGTCAGCGGCACCAACCAACTGATCAAAAACGGTGCGGCCAACCTGACCCTCAATGGTGTCAACACCTACCAGGGCGGCACGACCCTGGACGCCGGCACCCTGACTCTGGGCAATGCGGCGGCGCTCGGCACTGGCGCACTGACCGTGGCGGGCACCTCAACCCTCGACAACAGCGCCGCTTTCACCTTGGCCAACGCCCTGACGCTGAACGCGGACTTGAGCGTGGCGGGCAACAACAATCTGACCCTGAACGGCGTGATCGGTGGTGCCGGTGCGCTGAACAAAAACGGCCTGGCCGACTTGACCCTCGGCGGCAACAACACCTTTACCGGTCCCTTGAACATCCTTTCCGGCAGCGTCACTACCGCCAGCACCGGGGCATTGGGCAACACCTCCGGCGCGAACATCAGCGCCGGCGCCAGCCTTAATCTGGGCAGCGATGCCAGCATCGCGGGCCTCAGCGGCAGCGGTGGTGTGCTGATCGGCACGGGCAGCACCTTGTCGGTAGGGGGCGTCAGTACCACCAGCACCTTCGACGGTGGCCTGAGCGGCGGTGGTGGCTTGACCAAAGTCGGCACCGGCACCCTCAACCTCACCGGTATCAATGGCATCACCGGTGACACGTTGGTCAACGGCGGCACCCTGAACCTCAGCGGCTCGCTGGGCAGTTCCAACGTTGACGTCGGCAGTGGCGCGACCCTGACCGGCACCGGTTCGGTGCTGGGCGCATTAAGCGTGGCCAACGGCGGTCACCTGGGCCTGAGCAGCGGCAACACCTTGTCTGCCGGCTCGCTGGTCATGGGCAGCGGCGCCAACATGGACGTCGCCCTCGGCGCGCCCTCCACCAACTCACTGCTGAACGTCGGCGGCAACCTGACCCTCGACGGTAACCTGAATGTCAGCGATGCCGGCGGCTTCGGCGTCGGCGTTTATCGCTTGATCAACTACACCGGCAGCCTGACGGACCTGGGCCTGAACGTGGCCAGTGTGCCCGTCGGTTTCGGCCTCGGCGATCTGGTCGTGCAAACCTCGGTGGGCAATCAGGTCAACGTGTTGGTGTCGGCACCTAATGCCAATATCCGCTTCTGGGACGGTAGCCAGACAATCGCCAACGGCGTGGTGGATGGCGGCACTGGCACCTGGACGGCGGGCGGCACCAACTGGACCTCGGTCAACGGCACGCTCAATCAACCCTGGGCCGGTGACTTCGGTGTGTTCCAGGGCACGGCGGGTACGGTCACGGTGGCTGGCGCGCAACTGTTCACCGGGCTGCAATTCGTCACCGATGGCTACAACGTCGTGGCCGGCAGCGCTGGGCAATTGACCGCGGTTAACGGCACGGGCGGCAACACGGCGATCCGGGTCGATCCGGGTTCCACGGCGACCATTGGCGTCGGCATCGACGGCAGCGGCACCCTGGCCAAACTCGACAGCGGCACCCTGGTACTCAACGGCGCCAATAGTTACACCGGCGGCACGCTGCTCAATGGCGGCACGCTTGTGCTCGGCAACAACACGGCGCTGGGCACTGGTCTGCTGACGGCAGCCTCGGGCACCACCCTGGACAGCAACACTGCCGTCACCCTTGGCAATGCGGTCAGTCTGGCCGGTAACCTGAATGTCGGCGGTTCCAATGCACTGACCCTCAACGGGGCAATCGGTGGTGCGGGCGGTTTGATCAAGGCTGGCGCGGCCAACCTGACCCTCGGTGGCAACAATAGCTTCCTCGGCCCGGTCGCGTTGAATGCCGGCGGCTTGATTCTGGCCTCCAACTCGGCGCTCGGCACTGGCGCGCTGAATGCCGCCAACGGCACCACCCTGGACGCCGCGTCTGCGGTGACCGTCAACAATGTGGTGAACCTGGCCGGTAACCTCGGCATCGGTGGCACCGCTGACCTGACCCTCGGCGGCGCCGTCAACGGCGCTGGCAGCCTGAGCAAAAACGGTGCGGCCAACCTGACCCTCAATGGTGCCAATGGCTTCCTTGGCGGCGTTACCTTGAACGCCGGTACCCTGACCGTCGGCAATGCCTCAGGCCTGGGTCTCGGTAACCTGACGGTTGCCGGGGCTTCGACACTGGACAACAACACGGCGCTGAGCCTGGCCAATAACATTGGCCTGAACGCCACCGTCGCGGTGGGCGGCAGCAATGACCTGACCCTCGGCGGTGTGATCAGCGGCGCCGGTGGCCTGAGCAAAAATGGCGCGGCCAACCTGACCCTCAACGGTGTCAACACCTTGCAGGGTGACACCACCCTGAATGCCGGCACCCTGACCCTCGGCAACGCCGCGGCGCTGGGCACTGGCGCGTTGACCGTCGCCGGTGCTTCGACACTGGACAGCAGCTCGCCGCTCAGCCTGGCCAACAACGTCAACGTCAATGCGGCGTTGAACGTGGCTGGCAGCAATAACCTGACCCTGGCCGGCGTCGTTGCCGGGGCTGGAACCCTGAACAAAAATGGCGCGGCGGACCTGTCCCTCAGCGGCAACAACACCTTCAGCGGCACCTTCAATGTGCTGGGCGGCAGCCTGAGCACCCTCAGTGCCGGGGCCTTGGGCAACAACGCCGGGGTCAATCTGGGAGCAGCGACCCAGCTCAATCTCGGTGCATCCGGCAGCCTCGCGAGCCTGACGGGCAGCGGCACGGCGCTGGTCGGTGCCGGCAACACACTGAGCATCGGCGGCAACAATGCCAGCAGCACCTTTGACGGTGTCCTCAGCGGCAGCGGTCTGCTGGACAAACTCGGCAGCGGCACCTTCAACCTCACCGGCAGCAACACCCTGACCGGTGACACCAGCATCAACGGCGGCACCTTGAATGTCAGCGACTCGCTGGCCAGTGCCAACGTCGCGGTCAATAACGGCGGGACCCTCGCCGGCAGTGGCAGCCTCACGGGCGCCGTGAATGTCGCCGATGGCGGTCACGTTGCACTGGCCACCGGCAGCACCTTGTCGGTGGGTTCGCTGGCCTTGAGTGGTAACTCCAACCTCGACGTCGGGCTCGGTGTGCCGGTGTCTGGTGGCGGCAATGCGCTGATCAATGTCGGCGGCAACCTGACCCTCGACGGCAACTTGAACGTCAGCGACATCGGCGGTTTTGGCAGCGGTGTGTATCGCATCATCAACTACACCGGCAGCCTGACCGACAACGGTCTGTTGGTCGGTAGCGTGCCGGGCAGCGTAACGCCGGGTGATCTGCAAGTGCAGACTGCCGTGGGCAACCAGGTCAACCTGCTGGTCAGCGCACCGAACGTCACCGTGCAGTTCTGGGACGGTGCGCAACTGGTCGGCAACGGCGCGGTCAATGGCGGCAGTGGCACCTGGGGCAGTGGCACCACCAACTGGACCAATGTCAACGGCACCTTCAATCAGGCGTGGGCCAACAGCTTCGCGGTGTTCCAGGGGACGGCAGGTACCGTCACCGTCAACGGCACGCAAGCCATCACCGGCATGCAATTCGTCACCGACGGCTACACCCTGGCCAATGGCACGGCGGGCGCACTGACACTGGTCAATGGCAGCTTGGGCAATGCGACCGTTCGGGTCGATCCGAACGCCACCGCGACCCTTGGCGTAGCCCTCAATGGCGCCGGCACTCTCGGCAAATACGACACCGGCACCCTGGTGCTCAACGCGGCCAATGGCTATACCGGCGGCACGGCGCTGAACGGCGGCAAACTGGTCGTGGGCAACAATGGCGCGTTGGGCAGCGGTGTATTGACCGCGGCCAATGGCACCGCGCTGGACAGCAACACCACCGTCAGCCTCGCTAACGCAGTGGTGCTGAATGGCGGGCTGAGTGTCGCGGGCAGCAACGCGCTGACCCTCGGCGGCGTCGTCAGCGGCACCGGCAGCCTGATCAAAAACGGTGCCTCAAGCCTGACCCTTAACGGCAGCAACACCTACGCAGGTGGCACGCAGTTGAACGCCGGTTCGTTGGTTCTCGGCAACAACAGCGCTATAGGCACCGGCGCGCTCGGCGTCGGTGGTAGCGCGCAACTGGACAGCGCAGCTGCGCTGCAATTGGCGAACGCGATCAATCTGACCGGGCAGTTGACCCTGGCCGGCACCCAGAACACCACCCTCAGCGGCGTGATCGCGGGCACCGGCAGTCTGGTGAAAAACGGCAATGGTGCGCTGCTGCTCAGTGGCGCCAATACCTACAGCGGCGGCACCACTCTCAACGGTGGCAGCACCAGCGGTAACACCAGCAGCCTGCAAGGCGCGATCCTCAACAACGCCGCGCTGACCTTCGAGCAAACCAGCAACGGCAGCTACACCGGCAACCTTACCGGCACCGGTACATTGACCAAAAACGGCACCGGCGATTTGCTGCTCACCGGCACCAACGGCCTCACCGGCAACACCAACGTTCAGGCCGGCTCGTTGCTGGTCAACGGCACCCTCAACAGTGCCAACGTGAACGTGGCCAGCGGGGCGAAAATCGGTGGCAGCGGCCAAATCGGCGGCGCAGTGCAACTGGCCAGCGGTGCGACCCTGGTCGGCGGCGGTACTACCACGCCGTTGTCGGTCGGTTCCCTGGCGTTGTCTTCGGGCAGCAACCTGGACTTCAGCCTCGGCTCGGCCACCAGTTCGACCAACGTGGTCAACGTTGCGGGCAACCTGACCCTCGACGGCACGCTGAACGTCAGCAATGCCGGCGTCTTCGGTACAGGCGTCTATCAACTGTTCCGCTACGGCGGCAGCCTGACTGACAATGGCCTGACCTTCGGCACGTTGCCGGGCGGGGTGTTGCCATCGAGCCTGACCCTGCAAACTGCGCTGGCTAATCAGGTCAACCTGTTGGTGCAAGGTGCTCCGGGTTCAGTGCAGTTCTGGAATGGTAGTAAAACCAACGCCGACGGCACGATTAGCGGCGGCAGCGGCATCTGGGGGCCGAGCACTAACTGGACTGATGCGAGCGGCACCGCGAGCCAGGATTCGACCCATCAGTTCGCCGTATTTGGCGGGCAGGGCGGCACCGTGACTGTGGTCGGCAATCAGGGCTTCACCGGGTTGCAGGTCCTGGACAACGGTTACAGTCTGGTTCCGGGCACGGGCGGCAGCCTGACGCCGGTCAACGCGGCCGATGGCAGCCTGGCTGCGGTACGGATCAACTCGGGCGTCACCACGGAAATCTCGGCGCCGTTGGTTGGTACCGGTGGCATTGAAAAACTCGATTCCGGCACGCTGGTATTGAGCGGTGCCAACACCTACAGCGGCGGCACCACCGTCAGCGGCGGTACGCTGGTGGGTAACACCACCAGCCTGCAAGGGCGTATCTTGAACAACGCCCGCCTGCTGTTTGCGCAGGACACCAGCGGACGTTTCAACGGCGTACTCAGCGGTACGGGTGATTTGGTCAAACAGGGCGCAGGGACGCTGCTCATCGATGGCGTTCAGCCGTTCAGTGGCACCGTTGAAGTGGAGCAAGGCCTGTTGCAGGTCGGTGATGCACCGACGAACTTCGGCGGACAGATTACCGTATCCAATGGCGCTGCCTTGAGCGGTAACGGCAGCGTCGGTTCGGTGGTCAACCATGGTGTCGTGATCTCTGGCGCGAACGGGGACAACCTGCGTGTAGCGGGCAACCTGACCAACGCCCCGGATGGCCTGCTGGCACTGACCGTGAACTCTGCGACCGTCACGCCGTTGGTCGTGGGCGGCACCGCCACCCTGGCCGGTAGCGTGCAAGTCAACAACCTCGCGCCATTTACCGGCAACACGACGTATGCGCTGATCACGGCGGGCGGTGGCGTCAACGGTACGTTCAGTGCCGCAAATCTGCCGGAGACCGTGTTCCTCGACTCGTCGCTGGTGTACCGCGCCAATGAGGTCGACCTGGCCGTGAGCCGCAACCAGACGTCCTTCGCCGACGTCGCGGCCACCGGCAACCAGCGTGGCACGGCCTCTGCCTTGTCCAATAATGGCCCGGCCGGCGCAGCGTTGCAGAACCAGATCGTCAACCTCTCTGCGGCCGGTGCTCGTGCAGCCTTCGACAGCTTGTCCGGGGAAATTCACGCCAGTACCGCCAGTGCGATTCTCGAGGACTCGCGCTACATCCGGGACGCGGTCAACGACCGTATGCGCCAACCGTCCTGCAGTGGGCTTGACGATCCTCGCCGCGCCCTGGCGCCCAGCGACAATCGTCTGACCAGCGGCGGTTGCCACGGTGAAATGGTGGGCTGGATGCGTGCACTCGGTACCTGGGGTGAAATGGATGGCGACAGCAACAGCGCCAAGCTGGATCGTAAACTCAGCGGCTTCATGCTCGGCACCGACAAGCAAATCGATGATCAATGGCGCGCCGGGATGGCCGCCGGTTACACCCGCAGCAGCCTGGATGCCAATGACCGCAACTCCGATGCCACGGTCGACAGCTACCACCTGGCGGCGTACCTCAACTCGCAATTCGACGCCTTGGCCGTGCGCCTGGGTGCCGCTTACAGCTGGCACGACATCGAAACCGAACGCAACGTCAACGTCGGCACCTACAACGATCGGTTGAAGGCGCATTACAACGCTCGCAGCGCCCAGGTCTTCGGCGAAGTGGGTTACGCCATTGATGCGGGCGGTCTCGCGGTCGAGCCGTTCGCCGGTTTGTCCTACGTCAATTACGACAGTGACACCGGCAAGGAAAAAGGCGGGGTAGGGCGGTTGCAGGCTAATTCCAGCCAGGACATCACGTTCTCCACCCTCGGTGTGCGCGTCGGCAAACTGCTGACCTTGGCCAACGGCTCGCAATTGACCCCGCGTGCCGCCCTCGGCTGGCGCCATGCCTACGGCGACACCAAGCCAGACGCCGACCTGACCTTCATCGACGGCGGCGCCTCGTTCAAAACCCAAGGCGTGCCGATTGCCAAGGACAGCGCACTGCTTGAAGCGGGCGTCGACTTCCAGATCACGCCGACCGGCAAGCTGGGGATTGGTTACTCGGGGCAACTGTCGAGCGACAACAGCGACAACGCAATGACCATCAGCTACAGCCTCACCTTCTAAATAGGGTCGAAGCACTTTAGCCGCCCGAAAGGGCGGTTTTTTTTGCACCTCAAAAGATCAAAGACTGCTGTTGTGGCGAGGGGGCTCGCCCCCGTTCGGCTGCGCAGCAGTCGTAAAACCGGTGCGTGCGGTGTATCAGAAGAAATGTGGTTGCCGGTTTTAGGGTCGCTTCGCAACCCAACGGGGGCAAGCCCCCTCGCCACAGCACAACCCGCGCTCTGCTAGAATCGGCCCCATTGATCCCACAAGGTGCACCCCATGAGCGAGCCGATTCGTCTGACCCAATACAGCCACGGCGCAGGATGCGGTTGCAAAATCTCCCCGCAGGTTCTGGAGGTGATTCTGGCCGGCAGCGGCGCGCAGAACCTCGATCCCAAGCTCTGGGTCGGCAACGCCTCGCGCGATGACGCGGCGGTGTATGCCATCGACGACGAGCGTGGTGTGGTCTCGACCACTGACTTCTTTATGCCGATCGTCGATGATCCGTTCGACTTCGGCCGCATCGCCGCCACCAATGCCATCAGCGACATCTACGCCATGGGCGGCGATCCGTTGATGGCGATTGCGATCCTCGGTTGGCCGGTCAACGTGCTGGCCCCGGAAATCGCCCGTGAAGTGATTCGCGGCGGGCGTTCGATTTGCGACGAGGCAGGCATTCCACTGGCCGGCGGGCATTCCATCGACGCCCCGGAGCCGATCTTCGGTCTGGCCGTCACCGGGCTGGTGCAAAAGCGCCACATGAAACGCAACGACACCGCCACCGCCGGGTGCCTGTTGTACCTCACAAAACCGTTGGGCATCGGCATCCTCACCACCGCCGAGAAGAAGGGCAAGTTGCGCCACGCCGACATCGGCCTGGCCCGTGACTGGATGTGCACCCTGAACAAACCCGGCAGCCGCTTCGGCAAACTCGACGGCGTGACCGCGATGACCGACGTCACCGGTTTCGGTTTGTTGGGGCACTTGGTGGAGATGGCTGACGGCAGCCAACTCACCGCCCGCATCGAATACGACCGTGTGCCGCGTCTGGCCGGTGTCGAGTATTACCTCGAACAGGGCTGTGTGCCGGGTGGCACGTTGCGCAACTTCGACAGCTACGCCAGCAAACTCGGGCGCTTGCAGGAACTGCACAAACGCGTGCTGTGTGATCCTCAAACCAGCGGTGGGCTGCTGATTGCGGTCACGCCGGAGGGCAACGATCAATTCCTCGCGGTCGCCGCCGAACTGGGCCTGAGCCTTGAGCCGATCGGTGAACTGGTTGAGCGACAGACCAACGCGGTCGAGGTGTTTTGATGCCTATCGACTTCACCGATTACCGCGACATTTTCCTCAACGACCGGCCGATGATGGATGCCCGTGCGCCGGTCGAATTCCTCAAGGGTTCGTTCCCCGGCGTGGTCAATTTGCCGCTGATGAACGACCAAGAGCGGCAACGGATCGGCACCTGTTACAAACAGCATGGCCAGCAAGCGGCTATTACGCTGGGGCATCAGTTGGTGTCTGGCCAGATCAAGGCCGAGCGCATCCAGGCCTGGGCCGAGTTTGCCCGAGCTCATCCGGATGGTTATTTGTATTGTTTTCGCGGCGGCTTGCGCTCGCAGATCGTTCAGCAGTGGCTCAAGGACGAGGCGGGCATCGACTATCCGCGGGTCGGCGGTGGCTATAAGGCGATGCGCACCTTCTTGCTCGACACTGTTGATCAAGCCGTCGCCCAATGCGATTTCGTTCTGCTGGGTGGCATGACTGGCACCGGCAAAACCGAGGTGCTGACGCAGTTGAACAACGGGCTGGACCTGGAAGGCTACGCCAATCACCGGGGTTCAAGCTTCGGCAAACGTGCCACCGGCCAACCCTCCAACATCGACTTTGAAAACCGTCTGGCCGTGGACGTGCTGAAGAAGCGCGCACGGGGTATCGAGCAATTCGTGCTGGAAGACGAGAGCCGGGCGGTCGGCAGTTGTGCCTTGCCGCTGCCGTTGTTTCAGGGCATGCAGCAGTTTCCGATGGTCTGGCTCGAAGACAGCCTAGAGGGGCGCGTTGAGCGGATCTTGCGTGATTACGTAGTGGACCTGTGTGCCGAATTTATCGGCGTACATGGCGAGGAAGGCTTTGCGCTGTTTTCCGAACGTTTGCTGGAAAGTTTGAATAACGTGCAGAAGCGCTTGGGCGGTGAACGCCATCGACGGATGCTGTTGTTGATGGAAGACGCACTGGCCGAGCAGGCAAGCAGCGGTGCGTTGGACTTGCACCGTGGCTGGATCGAAGGATTGCTGAGCGAGTACTACGACCCGATGTATGCGTTTCAGCGCGAGAAGAAAGGTGCGCGGATCGAGTTTGCCGGGGAGCGGGGGGCGGTGTTGGAGTACCTTCGCGAACGCAGTATTTCGCAGGTTTGATATTGTTATTGCCGGCCTCTTCGCGAGCAAGCCCGCTCCCACATTGGATCTGCGCCGTACACAAAATTTGTGTCCAATGAAGATCTACTGTGGGAGCGGGCTTGCTCGCGAAGGCGTCTATACAGGCGCCAAATCTATTAAAGCAATGCAGCCCCGACCAACCCGCTGATCACACCAATCAGCATGGTCATCAGCGCCACGCTCACCAGCACCCGAGCGTTGAAATCCTTGCGCAGCATCAGCAGCGACGGCAGGCTGATGCTCGGCAGCGTCATCAGCAGCGCGACCGCCGGGGCGGTGCCCATGCCCAGGGTCATCATGGTTTGTACGATCGGGATTTCTGCAGCGGTCGGAATCACGAACAGCGTACCGATGATCGCCAGCGGCACCAGCCACAGCAGGCTGTTGGCCATGGCGCCATCGATGTGCGGAAACACCCAGACCCGCACCGCACCCAGTACCAGCACCGCCAGGATGTAGACAGGGATGGTGCTCCAGAACAATTGCCAGATCGTCTTGCCCCAACGGGTCAGGAACGGTTGCGCGTCGGTCTCGCGTGCTTCGACTACTGCCTCGACCGCCGCTTCAGGCAAGGTCTCCGGGCCGGCGATACGCTGCGCCACCATCGACACCCCGAACACCAGTACGATGCCCGCTACCAGCCGCAACGCCGTGAAACCCCAACCGAGCACGAAGCCCATGAACACCAGCGTGGCGGGGTTGAGCACCGGGTTGCCGATCCAGAACGCCAGCGCCGCACCGACTGATACGTTCTGCCTGCGCAGGCCGGCAGCCACCGGGGCGGCGCAGCACGAGCACATCATGCCCGGCAGGGCGAACAGGCCGCCGCGCAGGGTCGAGGCGAAACCGGCGCGGCCGAACAGGCGCAGCAGCCAGTCTCGCGGAATCAGCACTTGCAGCAGGGAACCGAGAATGACCGCCAGCACCGCGGCTTTCCAGATCGCCAGGAAATACACCTTGGCGTAGGCCAGGGCGGCGGTCAGAGGATCGGACAGTTGGTCGTTGATGATCGAGGCGCCGATGCTGTGGTTGTCAGCGGCGACGAAGGCCTTGAGGTAGTACGGCGACCACTTGACGTAGTAGAGGCCGACACAGGCGACCAGCAGGAACAGGGCGGGTTTCCACCAGAACGACCAGCCCCGGGCGGGGACTGCTACGGTTGAGAGTGACATGGCGAGGTTCCGGACAATGGGGAGATGCTGGCAATGATAGCCCAGCCCCTTAGTCAACGTGGTCCCGACAGTGCGTGGGACGTAGCGACCTCTTATGTCGGACAGTTCTGCGAGCCGTTATCCAGCCCTTGTTTGTAGACGTGGCTTTCCAGGCTGGCCTTGCCGTTGTGCCAGGTCAGGATCAGCACGTACAGCGAGTCGTAGTCGCTGGACGCCCAGTCTTCGGTGATGTTCTGTTTCTTGCCGACGGCTTCGCTGGCGACCTTGTTGATCAGTTCGGGCAGGTAGCCGTGGGACCAGGCGGTGTAGATGATCGCGTTGTGGTACTTGTCGTGGACCAACTCATCCGCCAGATCGCTGGTGTCGTTGGCCGAGAAGTTGATGTTCACCGGCAACCCGAGCTTGATCGCGCTGGGGCTGATGGTCATCAGTGGTCGGATGTAACTGTAGGAGTTATCGAGTTCGCCTTCCTCGACATTGCGCGTCGGGTTAGCAGCAAACACGTAGTTGGCCTTGCCGAATTTCTCTGGCAGTAGGGTGGACAGCTTGATCGCACGGTTCAATCCCTGGCAATTTAGCTGACCCAGGCCGCCTGCGGGTTTTTCCGCGTGGCGCAGGAACACCAGCGTCTGGGTACCGTCGGCCGGCTGGGCGCGGCTTTCGCTGGACTCCAGCGACAGGAACAGCGCGCTCGCTGCCAACAACGAGGGCAGAACGATAAACGCGCGATGCTTGAAGCGTTGGGCGAATTTCAAAAGGGTCTTCATTCAGTAAAGTGATCTTCAGCGCATTCGATTAAGGCTGACAAACCTTTACACCGTGAGCTCCCAGCGTCGGGTGTTTTCCATGTCGTTGCGCCGGTCCGTCTCCGTAATGGGCAGTGCTCAGAGTCCCCTGAAGCCCTTTGGTTCGATCCCGGCGGGTTCGCCGCACTTTAGCGACAACCTTTGACGGGGTGGCGGAAGGTTATCGACAGGATGTTGCGGATTTATGGACGTTGGCAGATCTATGCACTGAATGGTCCCTGTAGGAGCTGCCGAAGGCTGCGATCTTTTGATCTTGACCTTCAACAATGTCGAACAGATCAAGATCAAAAGATCGCAGCCTTCGGCAGCTCCTACATTATGATCAGCAGCTTCAATGTTTGCGTGGATGCTCCCATGACCGATCTCTCTGCGTTCCCGATTACCGGTAAATGGCCGGCCCAGTACCCTGAGTGGATTCAGCTCTACTCCCTGCCGACCCCCAACGGCGTCAAGGTCTCGATCATGCTCGAAGAGATCGGCTTGCCGTACGAGCCGCACCGCGTGGGCTTCGAGACCAACGATCAGTTGTCACCCGAGTTCATGTCGTTGAACCCCAACAACAAGATCCCGGCGATCATCGACCCTCACGGTCCAGGGGACCAGCCACTGCCGCTGTTCGAGTCCGGGGCGATTCTGATCTACCTCGCCGACAAGAGCGGCCAATTGCTGGCCCAGGAATCGGCGGCGCGCTACGAGACGATTCAGTGGTTGATGTTTCAGATGGGCGGTATCGGGCCGATGTTCGGCCAGGTTGGTTTTTTCAACAAATTCGGCGGCAAGGATTACGAGGACAAACGGCCCCGTGATCGCTACGTCGAGGAAAGCAAACGCCTGCTCAAGGTCCTCGACGAGCGTCTGGAAGGGCGCGACTGGATCATGGGCGAGCGCTACACCATCGCCGACATCGCGACGTTTCCATGGGTGCGCAACCTGATCGGCTTCTATGAGGCCGGCGATTTGGTGGGTATCCAGAACTTCGCCAACGTTACGCGAGTGCTGGAGCGCTTCCTGGCACGGCCGGCGGTAATGCGTGGGCTGGAAATTCCCAAGTAACCCTTTTCAAGACCAGGGACGGCCATGCGCTCATTTCCTTTCAAGCAAGTTGATGTCTTCAGCCGCGTTGCGCTCAAAGGCAACCCTTTGGCGGTGGTGTTCGGCGCTGACGAGCTCAGTGATGAACAGATGGCGGCGTTCGCGACCTGGACCAACCTCAGCGAAACCACGTTCGTGCTCGAACCCCGGGATTCGCGCGCCGACTATCGGGTGCGGATCTTCACCACTCTGTCGGAGCTGCCATTCGCCGGTCATCCGACCTTGGGCACCTGTCACGCCTGGCTTGAAGCCGGCGGCGTACCCAAGGGCGAGGAGATCATTCAGGAGTGCGGCGTCGGTCTGGTGCGCGTTCGCCGGCAAGGCGCGGAGCTGGCGTTCCTCGCGCCGCCGTTGCTGAGAACCGGTCCGCTGGACGTTGACCTGTTAGAACGGGTGCGGCTCGGGCTCGGGCTGGAGAAAGGCTCGATTGTTCGGGCGCAGTGGGTCGATAACGGCGCCGGCTGGCTGGTGGTGATGGTCGAGGATCGGCAGCAGGTGCTCGATTTGCAACCGGATCATTCGCAAATGCTCGGCCTGGCCGTCGGCGTTATCGCACCCTGGCACTCCGAGCGCGATGGCGCTGACGCACAGTTCGAAGTGCGGGCGTTCATCTCCGGCGACGGCATGCCGGAAGACCCGGCCACCGGCAGCCTAAACGCCGGAATCGCCCAATGGCTGCTCGGCGAAGGGCTGGCGCCGGCGTCTTACGTGGTCAGCCAGGGCCTGACCATGGGCCGCGCAGGGCGGATTCAGGTCGATCAGGTGGGCAATGAGATCTGGATCGGCGGCGCGGTGGTGACCTGCATCGACGGGACCCTGAAGCTGTAACAAAACCCGTGGAATCAACACAAATCCACTGTGGGAGCGAGCTTGCTCGCGATAGCGGTCTGTCAGTCGCTTACATTGTGGCTTTGGAACCGTCATCGCGAGCAAGCTCGCTCCCACAGTGATTATTGTCAGGCCTGTAAGGGTCTGTTTCTTCCCTGAGGTTTGTGTCCTGCGCCTGACAGGGCATAAGCTTCACCCCCTTACGACTTTCGTCTTGTCACTGTCTTTCAGGAAAACCCATGTCCAGCCAGTTCCCCGAAGCTCGTCCACGCCGTCTGCGCCGCAATGCGAGCCTGCGCAGTCTGTTCCAGGAAACCGAGTTCAGCCTGAACGATCTGGTGCTGCCGATTTTTGTTGAAGAAGAAATCGACGATTTCGTCCCGATCAAAAGCATGCCCGGTGTGATGCGCATTCCGGAGTCGAAACTGGCCGGGGAGATCGAGCGCTATGCCCGTGCCGGGATCAAATCGGTGATGACCTTCGGCGTGTCCCATCACCTGGACAGCAGTGGCAGCGACACCTGGAACGACAACGGCCTGGTGTCGCGGATGTCGCGTATCGCCAAGGACGCCGTGCCGGAAATGATCGTGATGTCCGACACCTGCTTCTGTGAATACACCGACCACGGCCACTGCGGCGTGGTGCACAACCATGAAGTCGACAACGACAAGACCCTGATCAATCTCGGCAAACAAGCCGTGGCGGCGGCCCGGGCCGGCGCGGACGTGATCGCTCCGTCGGCGGCCATGGACGGCCAGGTCCGGGCCATTCGCCGGGCGCTGGACGAGGCCGGTTTCACCCAGACCGCGATCATGGCGTATTCGACCAAGTTCGCTTCGGCACTCTACGGCCCGTTCCGTGAGGCCGGCGGCAGCGCTTTGAAAGGCGACCGCAAAAGCTACCAGATGAACCCGATGAACCGCCGTGAAGCCGTGCGCGAATCGCTGCTGGACGAACAGGAAGGCGCCGATGCGCTGATGGTCAAACCGGCCGGCGCGTACCTGGACATCATCCGCGACATCCGCGAAGTCTCGCGTCTGCCGCTGTCGGCGTACCAGGTAAGTGGTGAGTACGCGATGATCAAGTTCGCCGCCCAGGCCGGAGCGATTGATGAAGACCGCGTGGTGCGCGAAAGCCTTGGGGCGATCAAGCGGGCGGGGGCGGATTTGATCTTCACCTACTTCGCGATGGATCTGGCCTTGGCCGGGATCTAACGACCACCGCAAACTCCCACAGTTGTTTGATGTTGGACGCAACTCCTGTGAACGACGCAGCCACCTGTGGGAGCGAGCCTGCTCGGGATTGCGGCGGATCAGTCACATTGATGTTGGATATGCTGTCGTTATCGCGAGCAGGCTCACTCCCACATTTGAGATGTGTTGGGTCAGTGGGACCCAAAAAACAACCGTATCCCATGATCCCGGAAATACCGCTCGATCACTTTCGGGTCCGCGCTGTTATCGGCAATCGCCACGTACGTATCCGGCCGCAACAGATAAAAACCGTTGCGCGCCAACCCCGCTGTTTCAAACGCTGGCCGCCAGTCGAACACGTGCAGCGGCAAATGATGCTCGATACACCAGGCGATCATTTCGTCGCTGGTATCGCCGTACACATGCACCTGCCAAGTCGGGTTTTTCAGCGGTTCGTAGTTATCGCCTTCGCCATCGTGCGCCCAGGGCAAGCGGTCACCGCCGTGGACCTGCCCGGTCACGCCTTCGCTCAGCGGCATGCCGCGATAGTTGAGGGTGATCTGCGACACCGTGCGAAACAGGAATTCGCGCGTTGCCGCGAACGAAGCCATTTTCGGGATCAGAAATGGCGCCAGGCGCGTGCGCAGCAGGTCGGCGACTTTGCCCTCGGCGGTGACGAAGCTGAACACCCGGTCGGTGGTGGACACCAGGCGCCGGGCGAAGGCGATGCGTTCGGTTTCGTAGCTATCGAGTAATTTGGAGGTGGCGCCGCCGCTCAGGACTGCGGCGATTTTCCAGGCCAGGTTGATCGCGTCGCCAATCCCGGTGTTCATGCCCTGGCCACCGGCGGGGCTGTGGACGTGGGCGGCGTCGCCGAGTAGAAACGCCCGGCCGCTGCGAAAGAATTCCGCCACCCGATGATGCACCCGGTAGGTCGAGAACCAATTCACCTGTTCGACCTGCACTTTCAGATGCTCGATGGCGTGGCTGCTGACGTCTTCGAATTTCAGGGTTTCGGCATGCTCGGCGCGCTCATCGCGCACAGTGCCGATCAGCCGGGCATGACCTTCGCTGGCCAACGGGAACACTGCGAGAAAGTCCGCTTCATCGAGGTCCACGTGCAGTTCACCGTTGAACGCCGGGCCGCTGGCCTGCACGTCGGCGACGTAGAAAATCTGCTGGTAGGTGCCGCCGGGGAATCCGCTGTCCAGAGTCTTGCGCACAATCGACCGGGCGCCGTCGCAACCCGCGATGTAGCAGGCCTCGCAGGTTTCCTGTCGGCCATCGGGCAGGCGCAACTGCGCGCTGATGCCGTCGCTGGTTTCCTTGAAGTTTTCCAGTTCGGTATTGCGCTCCACGGTGATGCCGAAGGTTTCAAGGCGTTCGATCAGCAGTTGCTCGTGTTCGTCCTGGGGAAAAATTTCCATGAACGCGTAGGGCGTCAGGCCCTCGCCGATGCGGGTCAACGGCAGGCGCGCCACGGCTTCGCCCTTGACCCAGAAATTCGCCGCCGCCACCCGATGGCCGTTTTGCACGATGGTGTCGCTGAGGTCGAGTTGACGATACAACTCAAGGGTCCGGGCCTGGACGGCCAGGGCGCGCGAGGTGGTGCCGGGGGCGAGGGTCTTGTCGATGATGCGCACGCGGATGCCGAGCTTGCTCAGCCACAGCGCCAGCACCAGGCCAGTCGGGCCGGCGCCGATGATCAACACGTCGCTTCGGTTCATGGGGCCATTCTCCGAGGGGTGTGTTGGGCAAGTATGGTTCAGACAGGGCGATCAGGCTGGGTGAATACAAAACCCTTGTGGGAGCGGGCTTGCTCGCGAAGGCGGTGCGTCAGCCAATATCAATGTCGACTGACACTCCCTCTTCGCGAGCAAGCCCGCTCCCACAGGATGTGTGCAGGCCAAATACTTCGGGGGAACAGTCGGACGTGACCACAGTCATAGCCTGCGCCATGCCATTGATCGTATGGTTAACCCGGCTAAACGGATTTGATGGAGCACCATGCACGCCCACCGATTGATCACGAGCCTCGCTGCCTTGCTGGTCCTGGCCGGTTGCGGCACTCAGCGCACCCAGGAAACGCCGCCCCGCAAACCTGCCGAGGTCAAGGCGCAGATCGTGCGCCTGTTGCCGGCCAAGACCGCCGACCGCGAAGGGTGGGCGACGGACATCTACGCAGCGTTTGTCGCCCAGGACATTTCACCGACCACGCAAAACCTTTGCGCGGTCCTGGCCGTCACCGAGCAGGAATCGACCTTCCAGGTAGACCCAACCGTGCCGGGCCTGGGCAAGATCGCCCGGGACGAGATCGATCGCCGCGCCGCCAAGGTGCACATCCCCAGTTTGCTGGTCAGCGCTGCGTTGCAAGTCCGTTCACCGAGCGGCAAAAGCTACAGCGACCGACTCAATGCCGCCCGCAGCGAAAAAGAACTCAGCGCAATCTTCGATGACTTCATCAGCATGGTGCCCATGGGCCGGACCTTGTTCAGTGGGTTCAACCCGGTGCACACCGCCGGGCCGATGCAGGTCAGCGTCGAATTCGCCGAGCAGGAGACACGCCATTATCCCTATCCGGTGACGGGCTCGATTCGCCATGAGGTGTTCAGCCGTCGCGGCGGCATGTACTTCGGCATTGCCCATTTGCTCGGCTACCCGGTGAGCTACAAGCAGCCGCTGTATCGCTTTGCCGATTTCAATGCCGGTTGGTACGCCAGCCGTAATGCGGCATTCCAAAATGCGCTCAGTCGCGCGTCCGGCATCCCGCTGGCGCTGGACGGTGACGTGATCCGCTACGATTCGATCATGCCCGGCACCACGGAACTGGCGGTGCGCACCCTCGGCAAGCAACTGGGCATGCGCAATCCGACGATTCGCGATCAGTTAAATAAGGGCCAAACCCTGGAATTTGAAGACACGGCGCTCTACCGGAAAGTCTTCGCCCTGGCCGAGAAGGCCGAAGGCCGGGCGTTGCCGCGTGCGATGTTGCCGGGGATCGAACTGCACAGCCCGAAGATCACCCGCAAACTCACCACGGCATGGTTTGCCAAGCGGGTTGATGAGCGTTATCAGCGGTGTATGGCGAAGGGGAGTTGATCTTTAACCAATGCCCAGGCACCGCATGAATGTCGGGTTGCCACAGGCATAAAAAACCCGGCTGATAAGGCCGGGCTTTTCGTTGATTGCTGCGTTAAAACCATTCATTGACGGCAATGATGGTTGCGATGCATGGCTGAGTGGCGCGCTCCCACAGGGTTTGTATCGGACCTTTGCTATTGACTCACGGGCGACGACGCACAAACTTGCGCCACAGCCAAACCCACAACATAAACAGCGGGAAGGCCAGGATCAGGAACGGCAGCGCGTAACTGCCTTTCTCCAGCGCATCGACGGCGCCATCGGCGAGGTTGTCCAGCAGATTGCTGAACGCCCGGCTCAGGTGCGACGAGCGACTGCTGGCGCCGGTCGGCTGGAATGACAGCGTGACCCGATTGGTGTCCAGTCGGCGCTGCTGACCAGCGGCGACCTGGGCCAGGGCTTGCAGGTCGTTTTCGATGCCGGCCTGCTCTTTGCTCAGGGCGATCAGGTCGGTGACGCTGATGTCCCGGCGACTGGCCAGTTCGTCCAGGCGTTGCTGCTGAGCCTTGAGCCGTTCCTGGCGGCGGCGGGTGTCATCCACCGCATCGGCGAGGTCTTCGGCAGAAGTGACTCGCTGGCCCATTTCGCCGCCCTCGGCAGCCATCGCCACCAACGGTTCGACGCCAGCGGGGGCGATGCGCAAGGTGATTTCGGCGCGGCCGGCACCTTGCTCGATGCGCAACACGTTACAGGCACCGAAACGTGCGGTTTCGCAGGCCTCGCGGGTGGCCTGTAAGCGCGGCGCGATTTGCGCTTGGGGCAGCAACAGTTGCAATTGGTGCTCATAAGCGAGCATCGCGCCGCCACGTCCCTGTTCACCGGCTAGACTGGCCGATGACGACCGTTCGCTTGGCGAGCAGCCGCTCAGGGCCAGGCAGGCCAGTACAAACCAATAGACGCGAGGCATTGAGGCAGGTTTGCCATCCGGTTGGCGCATGTTCGATCCTTGAGGTGTGCAGCGGGACGTCAGCAGTGCGCCCCGGGAGCGCGCATCTTACCTGCATCATTCGGCCAAATGGCAGCGAACCTGCTCCGTGCCCTATCGTCTACTCACTGATTGTTTGTTCGCCGGGAGGGCGCGACATGTATCAGCTTTACGGACAACAGAACTCCGGCGCGGCGGCGATAGAAGCGGCCCTCGAACTCTGCGCGATCCCTTATCGGTTTATCGATGTCGCCGGTTCCGCAGAGGCGGCCCATGCGCTGGAAAAGCTCAACCCGATGAAGCAGATCCCGACACTGGAGCTGCCTGACGGCAGTGCTCTGACCGAGAGCGCGGCGATCCTCATTCACTTGGGGCTGACTTTTCCCTCGTCGGGCCTGCTGCCGGACAACCCGGCAGAGCGGGATCAGGCCATTCGCGGCCTGGTCTACATCATCTGCAATTGCTATCAGGCCATAGGCCTCATCGACTACCCCGAACGCTGGTTGGCCGAGGCTGACGAATCGTCCAGGGAAAACCTCATGGCCGGCGCTCGTGCGCGATTGCATTGGAGTTGGGAGGTGTTTGCCGATCAGTTTTCCGGTGAGCTGTACCTGGGCGCTGAGACCCCCGGAGCGCTGGATGTGCTGGCAGCAGTGGTGACGCGCTGGGCCGGGAGCCGGGAGCATTTACGCAGTGCCAGACCGGGTTTTTACGCCTGGCTGACGCGGATTGATCGGCATCCGACCTTGGCGCCGGTCTTTGCCCGGCATTGGCCGACCTGAACCGCACCGCCGATCAACTGCCCTGATTGTCCTTGAGACCACCGAAAATCAAATGTGGGAGCGGGCTTGCTAGCGAATTCGGTGCATCAGTCGACGATGATGGTGGCTGACACAACGCATTCGCGAGCAAGCCCGCTCCCACAATGGATTTGCGGTTTAGTGAGATCGCGCCCGATCACTCCCCGCGAATGTACTGCTCCAACTGACGAATCAATTCCGCCTGTTCGGCAATCGCTTCCTTGACCAGGTCACCGATGGACAGCAAGCCCAGCAACTTGCCGTTCTCCACCACAGGCAGGTGGCGCAGGCGTCTGTCGGACATGATACCCAGGCAGGTATCGACGGTTTGGTGGGTGTCGACGGTGATCACCGGGGACGCCATGATGTCGCGTACCGGGGTGCCCACCGAAGAGCGGCCGTGCAGCACCAGTTTGCGCGCGTAGTCGCGCTCACTGATGATGCCCAGCACTTCGTCGTTCTCCACCACCAGCAAGGCACCGACGTTCTTCTCGGCCATCTTCATCAGTGCTTCGAGCACCATGTGGTCGGGTTTGATCTGGTGCACTTCCTGATTCTTCTGATCTTTCAACTTGAGCAGTTGGGCGACGGTTTTCATGGCGGCTTCTCAGGTGTTGTCGTTGTTCTTGAAGAATCGTAGACCCAAGCGCGCAGGGCAAGGCGCAAAGCGGCAGATAACACGCAAAAAACGTCATTTGGCGGTTTTTCTTCCGAAAACCTCGCGAACCAGCTCGATAAACGCGCGTAAACCGGCGGGAACATGTCGGTTGGCCGGGTAATAGAGACAGAGGCCGGGGTAGGGCGGCAACCAGTCTTGCAGCACCCGAATCAACCGACCGGCGGCCAGATGCCCGGCAATCGAATGTTCGTTGGTACAGGCCAGCCCTACACCTTGAAGCGCGGCGTCGACGATCAGTTGATGGCTGTCGAGGGTGAGCGGGCCGTTGACGTCGATGATCTGCTGTTGGCCACGTTTTTCGAATTCCCAACGGTATAGCGTGCCGCTGGCAAACCGCGTGCGAATGCAGCTGTGCCCAGCCAGATCCGTCGGTGAACGGGGTTTGGGATGGCGGGCGAAATAGTCGGGCGACCCGACCACCGCAAACTTCAGCGGCGGGCTACAGGGCACGGCAATCATGTCCAGGGGGACGCTGTCGGACAGGCGGATACCGGCGTCGAACCCGTCGGCGACAATGTCCACCAACGCGGTGTCGGTGACGATGTCCAGGCGCATGTCCGGGTAACGTTTGAGGAATTCCACCACCACCGGGGTCATGAGCATCTGCACCGCGCCTTCAGTGGCGTTGATCCGCAGGGTGCCGCTCGGTGTGTCGCGAAACTGGTTCACGGCCTCCATCGCCGCCGAGATCTCGTGCAGCGCCGGCCGCACCCGGGCCAGGAACTGCTCGCCGGCCTCCGATAACGAGACGCTACGGGTGGTGCGATTGAACAGACGCACGCCCATACGCTGCTCCAGCGCAGCAATGGCGTGGCTCATGGCCGAGGGCGACATACCCAGTTCATCCGCCGCGCGGCGGAAACTGCGGTGGGTTGAAACGGCGACCACGGCGTTGAGCTCCAATAAACCCATCTTCTGCATTGTGCTGTTTCCTGCATCAGTTCATCCCATATTAGCCCGATTGTTTGAAGGACGGCTGGGGCCTACCTTGGTATCTGACCCACCGCAAATCTCTTGTGGGAGCGGGCTTGCTCGCGAAAGCGGACTGACATTCAACATTGATGTCGACTGACACGGCCTCTTCGCGAGCAAAGCCCGCTCCCACAAGGGGATCTCATTTTTAATCGGGAATTTCACATGACCCAGACCGTCCTCATCACCGGCGCCTCCACCGGCTTCGGCCAATCCGCCGCGCAACTGTTCGCAGCCCTTGGCTGGAACGTCGTGGCTACCATGCGCAACCCCGCTGCCGGCGCCCCACTGGCCACCCTTGAAAACGTGCTGGTGACCCGTCTCGACGTCCAGGACGCCGGCAGTATCAGCACCGCCATTGCGGCGGGGATCGAGCGCTTCGGTGCAATCGATGTATTGGTCAACAACGCGGGTTTCGGCCTGTTCGGTGTGTTCGAAGGGACGTCCCGGGAGAAGATCCGCGAGCAGTTCGACGTCAACGTCTTCGGCGTGATGGACGTGACCCGGGCGATCCTGCCGCACTTTCGTCAGCGCCAGGCCGGGGTGATCATCAATGTCAGTTCCGGTGCCGGGGTGTTTGGGTTGCCGATGATTTCGGCCTACACCGCCAGCAAATTTGCGCTGGAAGGGTTTTCCGAGTCGCTGTCCTATGAACTGGCGTCGCAGAACATCACCGTGAAAATCGTCGAGCCGGGCGGGGTGGTCAGCACTGAGTTTGGTTCGCGCTCGGCAGCTGAGGCTGCGCAATTGAACGCGCCGAGGGCTTACGACAATTTTGTCGGGGCGGCGATGAAGGTATTCGAAGGGTTGCGCGGCGAACGCCTGGCCACCTCCGAGGACGTGGCGCAGGTGATCGTTGATGCAGCCAGTGACGGGACTGACCGGTTGCGCTATGTGGCGACCCAGGACATCGAGCCACTGGTGAAAGCACGGCGGGAAACATCGGAATTTGAATACATGGCGATGATGCGCGGGAAGTTCGCTGACCTGTGACATGAAGCGAAAACTGTGGGAGCGGGCTTGCTCGCGAAAGCGGCGTGTCAGCCACCATCATCGTCGACTGACACGCTGCCTTCGCGAGCAAGCCCGCTCCCACAGGTTTCGCATCCACCTCGCCGAGAGCGCTATCCCCGGCAATGACGCGTAGAATTGCGCCCTGAATCAGATTCGAGGTTGCAGTGGTGGATTTACAGCAGGGCTTCGTCCTGACCCGGCATTGGCGCGATACCCCGGCCGGCACCGAAGTCGAGTTCTGGCTGGCGACCGATGCCGGTCCCCGGCGCATCCGCCTGCCTCATCAACCGTCGGTGGCCTTCATCCCGGCGGAGCAGCGCGAGCAGGCCGAAACCGTGTTGCGCGGGGAAAAGAACGTCGAACTGCGGCCCTTGGCCCTGCTGGATTTCGAGCATCGTCCGGTGCTCGGCCTGTATTGCCAGCAGCACGGCCAGTTGATGCGGCTGGAAACCGCGCTGCGCAAGGTCGGGGTCGAGATGTTCGAAGCCGACGTGCGCCCGCCGGAACGCTACATGATGGAGCGTTTCATCACCGCGCCCGTGCAGTTCGGTGGCACACCCAACGCCGAAGGCCTGCTGCTCGACGCGCAAATGAAACCGGCCCCCGGTTACCGGCCGAATCTGCGACTGGTGTCCCTCGACATCGAAACCACCGCCCAGGGCGAACTCTATTCCATCGCGCTGGAAGGCTGCGGCGAGCGTCAGGTGTACATGCTCGGCCCACCCAACGGTGACGCCCGCGCGGTGGATTTCCAGCTCGAATACTGCGACTCCCGAACCCTGCTACTGAAAAAACTCAACGAATGGTTCGCCCGATACGATCCCGACGCGATCATCGGCTGGAACGTCGTGCAGTTCGACCTGCGTGTCCTCCACGAGCACGCCCGGCGCCTTGCGGTGCCGCTGAAACTGGGGCGTGGCGGCGAAGAAATGCAGTGGCGCGAGCACGGCAGCCGCAATCATTACTTCGCCTCGGCGGCCGGGCGCTTGATCATCGACGGCATCGAATCCCTGCGTTCGGCGACCTGGAGCTTCCCCTCGTTCAGCCTGGAAAACGTCGCACAAACCCTGCTCGGCGAAGGCAAGGCGATCAGCACGCCGTACCAGCGCATGGACGAAATCAACCGCATGTTCGCCGAAGACAAACCGGCGCTGGCCACCTACAACCTCAAGGATTGCGAACTGGTCACGCGGATCTTCGCCAAAACCGAGTTGCTGACCTTCCTGCTGGAACGGGCCAGCGTCACCGGTTTGCCGGCGGATCGCAGCGGCGGTTCGGTGGCGGCGTTCACGCACCTGTATATGCCGCTGATGCACCGTCAGGGCTTCGTCGCGCCGAACCTCGGCGGCAAACCACCCCAGGCCAGCCCCGGCGGTTTTGTGATGGACTCGCAACCGGGGTTGTACGAGTCAGTGCTGGTGCTCGACTACAAAAGCCTTTATCCGTCGATCATCCGTACCTTCCTGATCGACCCGGTAGGGCTGATCGAGGGCCTCAAGCACCCTGACGATAGTGAGTCGGTGCCCGGCTTTCGCGGTGCGCGTTTTTCCCGAACCCGGCATTGCTTGCCGGCCATCGTCGCGCGGGTCGCCGAAGGTCGCGAAACCGCCAAGCGTGAACACAACGCGCCGCTGTCCCAGGCCCTGAAAATCATCATGAACGCTTTTTACGGCGTGCTCGGTTCCAGCGGTTGCCGGTTCTTCGATACGCGGCTGGCCTCATCCATCACCCTGCGTGGCCATGAAATCATGCTGCGCACCCGGCAGTTGATCGAAGCCCAGGGCCACGCGGTGATTTATGGCGACACCGACTCGACCTTCGTCTGGCTACGCCGCGCCCATGGTCAGGAAGAAGCGGCGCAGATCGGCCGCGCTTTGGTGGATCACGTCAATCAGTGGTGGCGTGAGCATGTGCAGCAGCAATATGGTCTGGAAAGTGCGCTGGAATTGCAGTTTGAAACCCACTACAAACGCTTCCTGATGCCGACCATTCGCGGGGCCGAGGAGGGCAGCAAGAAGCGTTACGCCGGGTTGGTCACCCGCGCTGACGGCACTGACGAAATGATCTACAAGGGCCTGGAAACCGTACGCACCGACTGGTCGCTGCTGGCCCGGCAATTTCAGCAGGAGCTGTACTCGCGGATCTTCCATCGCCAGCCGTATCAGGACTATGTGCGCGACTACGTGCGCAAGACCCTCGCCGGTGAGTTCGACGACCGCCTGGTCTATCGCAAGCGACTGCGCCGCACCCTCGACGAATATGAGCGCAACGTGCCGCCCCATGTGCGGGCGGCGCGGATGGCCGACGCCTATAACGAACAGCAGGGCCGCCCGAAGCAATACCAGAATGGCGGCTGGATCAGCTACGTGATCAGCATCGCCGGGCCGGAGCCGCTGGAGATCCGCAGTGCGCCAATTGACTACGACCACTACGTCACCCGGCAACTGCAACCGGTGGCCGACGCGATCCTGCCGTTCGTCGATGACGACTTCTCAACGCTGATTGGTGGGCAGTTGGGCCTGTTTTAGGTCCAGCAGCGACAGCGTCCAGTCATCCTGTATGCCATGGAAAAATTGATCCAGCGCCCGATGGAACAGGCTGCCGTCGGGGGCAACTTGGGCGAACAGGGTCATGGAGGAGTGAAACTTGAGATCATCGGGATGGCCGAAAATCTCGGCAATCGAGCGTTTTTTCAGGTTCAGCACTAACTGGGTGCAGGTGCGCAACCGTGCGCCCAACAGTGGATGCTTGAGGTAGGCCGCCGCTTCTTCGGCGGAACCAATGGCGAAATGGCGGGACATTTCGCTGCCGCCGAGCCCGGCAATCTGCGGAAAGATGAACCACATCCAGTGCCGGCGTTTCTGGCCGGCGCGTAGCTCCTCCTGAACCCACTCGAACACCGGGTCCTGTGCCTGGACAAAGCGTGGCAGATTGAACGAGTCGAGCTGATCGGTGCTTCTCATTCCGAAGCCCTCTACAGGTCGCGATGGCTCAGACCATGGCCAACCGCTGCTTACGTTGTGGCGCGCGAAACGCTTGGTCCAGCGCCTCCAGATCCGCAGCTTCCAGCTTCAACTGCGCCGCTTGCGCATTGAGCGTCACGTGCTCGGGTCGGACCGCTTTAGGAATCGCAATGACACTGTCCTGACGCAGTATCCATGCCAGCGCTACCTGGGCCGGTGTTACCCCGTGACGGGCGGCCACCTGTTTGAGCGTCGAGTTCACCAGCATATGCCCACCCTGGCCGATCGGACAGTAGGCCATTGTCGGCAGATTGTGTGCCTGGCTCCAGGGCAACAGGTCGAATTCGATGCCGCGCTCTTCCAAGTTGTACAGCACCTGATTGGTGGCGCAGGCCGGTGAGGCCAGTTCGTGCAAGTCGTCGAGGTCGAAATTGGACACGCCCCAGCGACCGATCCTGCCGTCTTCGCGCAGGCGTTCGAAGGCTTCGACGGTTTCCTCCAGTGGGTATTGGCCGCGCCAGTGCAGCAGGTACAAATCGATGTAATCGGTGTTCAAGCGCCGCAGGCTGCGCTCACAGGCCTGGGGAATGCCTTTGCGGCTGGCGTTGTGCGGGTAGACCTTGCTGACCAGAAAGACCTTGTCACGAAGACCTGCGATGGCTTCACCGACCACTTCTTCAGCACCGCCCTCGGCGTACATTTCGGCGCTGTCGATCAGGGTCATGCCCAGTTCGATGCCCTGGCGTAGGGCCGCGACTTCATTACGGTGCGCCGAGCGATCCTCGCCCATGCGCCAAGTGCCCTGGCCGATGACCGGTACGTTGACGCCAGCCAGTTCAAGGGTCCGCATGAAAAACCTCCTTTTTGGAAACGCGATGGATACTTCAGTGGGCAGCAGATTAGCCCATGGGTTCCGTCGTGCTCCAGCAGGCAGGACGCAGTTCTTTGATGGATCTATGTCGCCAGACACTCCGCTATCTCGAGCAGGGGATAGTGGTTGTTCATGAATGCTCGGTTCACCACAGAGCAAATGTGGGAGCGGGCTTGCTCGCGAATGCGGTCGATCATTCAACAGTGATGCCGACTGACACGGCCTCTTCGCGAGCAAGATCAGCTCCTACAGGGATTGCGTCAACCGGGGGTTATTTGGTGGAGAATTTGAACAGTGTGCTCTGGGTATACGTCTTGCCCGGATCCAACCGCGTACTCGGGAAATTCGACTGATTCGGCGAGTCTGGATAATGCTGGGTCTCCAGGGTGAACGCGCCCCAATGCGGATAAACCTTGCCAGCCTTGCCCTTGACCGTGCCGTCGAGGAAGTTGCTGGTGTAGAACTGCACGCCCGGCTCGGTGGTGTAGAGCTGCAAGCGGCGGCCGGAGGCCGGGTCGAGGACATCGGCAGCGAGTTGACCTACGTCACCCTCGGCATCCAGAGCCCAGTTGAAATCAAAACCACCTTGTTTTGGCTCGGCAAACTTCAACTGCGGATGATCAGCCTTGATATTTTTGCCGATGGCCGTCGGTTGAGTGAAGTCCATGGGCGTGCCGCTGACCGCCAGCAGTTCGCCGGTGGGGATCAGTTTGTCGTTGACCGGGGTGTAATGGTCGGCGTGCAACGTGACGAGTTGTTTGAGCACATCGCCATTGCCCGCGCCGGCCAGGTTGAAATAACTGTGGTTGGTCAGGTTCAGCACGGTGGGTTTGTCGGTGCTGGCCTTGTACTCAATGCGCAGTTCGTTCTTCTCGGTGAGGCTGTAAGTCACCTCGGTTTTCATGTTGCCGGGAAAGCCCATTTCACCGTCCTTCGACAGATACGTCAGGGTGACGCCCACCGAATCATCGGTTTTGCTCGGTTCAGCCTTCCAGACGTGTTTGTCGAAACCTTGAGTGCCTCCGTGCAAGGAGTTCGGGCCGTCATTTTTCGGCACTTGATAGTGTTGGCCGTCCAGTTCAAAAGCACCATTGGCCAGGCGATTGCCATAGCGGCCAATGGTCGCGCCGAAATACGCGGTGCCAGCCTGATAACCCTGGACGTTATCGAAACCCAGGACGATGTCTTCGGCCTTGCCGTTTCTGTCCGGCACTTTCAGCGATTGCAACGTGGCGCCGTAGGTAATGACCGTGGCTTGCAGACCATGGCTGTTGCGCAAGATGTATTGCTCGACGGGTGTGCCGTCATTGGTCTTGCCGAAAGCTTTGTGCTCGCTGGACAGGCCGGTGGCGTAGGTGGGTAGAGTGGCGATCATTAGGGACAGTCCAAGGGCGGAAAGCAGAAAGCGGGGTTGAAGCATGGCTGAGCTTCCTTTTTGTTGTTTTCAGTGGGTATTCAAATCTGACAGTCAGTTGTGAGGAATGGCTCACTAGTCATACTAAAGGATGTGTTGATCTGGATTTATAGCTGATAAGGCAACTATTTCAATTGTAAAGTCTGACTAAACTGTTGGTGCTCATGACCATAGATCGCCCGGATGCCGTCGACACTGCACTTTTCTGAATTAACCGGCTCTATCCATGGCCAGGCTGCGGCGACTTCCGCCGCGCAGGAATGTGTCAGCCCAATCACCCATGGTTCGAGTCTTACCCCACCTGAAAACCCGAGTTCGCCTGCTGGTGTGTCTGTCGATGCTCCTCGCCAGCGGTTGCAGCCAGCAGCAGGGCAGTGATGTCATCAACCAGTTCCGTGAAGGCAAACCACAGGAATTTCTCCAGACCAGCGTTGATCGCATGGCCACGTTGTCGATGCACGACAACCTGCAAAGCCTCTATCTGCTGATGAGCAAACTCTATCTGCGTAACCCCGAAGAGCTGAAGAAATCCGGCTTCCTCGATGCCCGCACGGCTGAAAAACAGGTGCGCATGGCCATCGAACAGCAAGAGCCATTGCCGACCCTGGGCGGCAAAAAAGACCTGGCGGCGTTGAGCTACGCGATGAGCCCGGAGTTTCTGGGTGACCGGGTCGGCGCTTTCATCTATGCCATCGGCAGCATGCTGGTCACCGCCCACGGCAATCGGCTGGAGTTCTACATGACCGACGCGATCAACCCGGTCTTCGTCAGCAACGCCGCGCGCAACATCGAGAAAGCCACGTGGATCCTGAGCCAACGGCAAAACAAGCATGGCGAACCGTTGCTGTTCTCCAACGAAATCTCGGAGGAGGGCAGCAACCTGAGTTTCGCCGTGGAATTCGGCAAGATCGTCGCGCGCCTGGACCTGCTGACCCAGCTGCTGGACGAGCGTTATCGGCGCATCGGTTTGAATTATGCGCAGAGTCTGTTGTTTTTGAATTTCTTGCCGGTGCAGTGAATCGGGTAGAGTGGCGCGGGTTTTGTATACAATTTTCCGTCAACATTGACTGGAAGGAGCCGCAGACGTCATGACCGACAACGCCACCGCCGAACGTGGGCTGCTGGAACGCAGCACTCGCACGGACAAACTGCCCTATGCCGCGTTGTTGGCGTTCGCCATGACCGGCTTCATCGCGATCCTCACCGAAACCTTGCCTGCCGGCCTGCTGCCACAAATTGGTGCCGGGCTAGGCGTGAGTGAGGTGCTGGCCGGCCAACTCGTGACGCTCTATGCCCTCGGCTCGCTGGTGGCCGCTATTCCGTTGACGGTAGCCACCCGTGGCTGGCGCCGTCGGCCGGTGCTGCTGATGACCGTTGGCGGGTTTCTGGTGTTCAACACCATCACCACGCTGTCGACCCATTACGGTGTGACGTTGGTCTCGCGGTTTCTGGCCGGGATGGCGGCGGGGTTGTCCTGGGGAATCATGGCCGGGTATGCGCGGCGGCTGGTACCCACGCATTTGCAGGGCAGGGCCCTGGCGATCGCGATGCTCGGTACACCGATTGCGCTGTCCTTGGGCACCCCGGCGGGCACCTGGCTCGGCAACCTGATCGGTTGGCGTGCCTCGTTCGGCATCATGTCGGCGCTGGCGCTGGGGCTGGCGGCGTGGATTGTGCTGGTTGTGCCGGACAAACCCGGCCAGACCGACACCCAGCGCTTGCCCCTGGCCGAGGTGTTCCGCATGCCGGGAGTACGGCCGGTGCTATTCGTCGTGCTGACGTGGATGCTCGGGCACAACATTCTTTACACCTATATCGCGCCGTTCCTGGTGCAGTCCGGGCTGGGCGAGCGGGTGGACCTGGTGCTGCTGGTGTTCGGCATCAGTTCGCTGGCGGGGATCTGGATCACTGGCGTACTGGTAGACCGCTGGTTGCGCAAACTGACGTTGATCAGCCTGGCGGTGTTTGCATTGACGGCGCTGGTGTTGGCCGTGGCCATGTCGTCGCCGTGGGTGGTCTGTGCCTGCGTGGCGGTGTGGGGGCTGTCGTTTGGCGGCTCGGCCACGCTGTTGCTGACAGCGGCGGCAGACTCGGCGGGTGAACACGTCGACGTGGTGCAAGCCATGCTCACCACCTCCTGGAACGTCGCCATCGCCGGGGGCGGCCTGTTTGGTGGCCTGCTGCTGGACCGCGTCGGGGTCATTTCATTTCCATGGGCACTGCTGGTCCTGTCGCTGATTGCCTTCGCCACGGTGTGGATCAATCGCCACCACAGCTTCAAGCCAGGACGGCGGGTGCACTGACAACCCAATCCATGTAGGAGCGAAGCTTGCTCGCGAAGGCGGACCATCATTCAACCTCTGTATCGACTGACACGGCCTTCGCGAGCAAGCTTCGCTCCTACAGGATTGATGTGTTTTCTGGGTTTTAGACATAACGATAGACCGCATCGATATAAGTAGTTATAAGAAAAATCGCTATGCTGCGGACCAGTTTTTTCATGCGTTTTTTGTGGGCGTGTTAATGGATTTCGGTAATTTCGGATTAGTCGTTGCAGGCTTGGTGGTTGGCTTTATCGTCGGGATGACCGGCGTGGGCGGCGGTTCGCTGATGACGCCGATCCTGTTGTGGTTCGGCGTCAACCCGGCCACTGCGGTAGGCACGGACTTGCTGTACGCGGCCATCACCAAATCCAGCGGCGTGCTGGTGCACCGCAAGAACAAGAACATCGATTGGGCAATCACCGGTTGGCTGACCCTCGGCAGCGTGCCAGCGGTGGCCATGACCCTGTGGTTTCTGAGCAGCCTGCACACCGCGCCCGAGGCGATGAACGCCATCATCAAGCAAGCCCTGGGCTTCGTGCTGTTTGCCACAGCCCTGGCGATTTTCTTCAAAAAACGCCTGCTCGACTTCGCTCACAAACGCGCCGGTGGCAACTACAACCCCAGCGGCACGCGCCTGAACGTGCTGACGGTCATCACTGGCCTGATCCTCGGAACAATGGTTGCCCTGACCTCCATCGGTGCCGGCGCCTTGGGCACCGTGGCGCTGTTCATCCTTTATCCGCTGCTGCCGACCCGCCGCCTGGTCGGCACGGAAATCGCCCATGCCGTGCCCCTGACGCTGGTCGCTGGCCTTGGCCATGCGAGCATGGGCAATATGGATTGGCATGTGCTGGGTTTCCTGCTGGTCGGTTCGCTTCCCGGGATCTGGCTGGGCAGCCACCTGACCGGCCGCATTTCCGACGAACTGCTGCGCCCGTGCCTGGCGACGATGCTGGTGTTGATCGGCTATAAATTGGCGTTTTGATCCACCCAAAATCCTGTTGATCTAACCATGACCTGTGGCGAGGGAGCTTGCTCCCGCTCTGCTGCGGAGCAGTCGTAATACGGCCAGCGCGGTCTTTCTGGAGGATCGTAGGCGATTGGATTGGGGCCGCTTCGCGACCCAGCGGGAGCAAGCTCCCTCGCCACAGATTGCTCCTGACAAAACAATCAGTTTTTTCACTGCGGAGCGCCTGAAAAACAACCCCCTTCTCCCCGCACATAGATGCTACGGTGCAAAGCCTGCCTTTCATTCATGCGCGGATGACCTGTCGGCACTCCCCCGTGATTGATCAGGAAGAGGTGACATGTGCACGCGTTAATCGACGCCGCTGAGCATCAACTCCACACCGCCTGGTATTGCCTCGACGCGTTGTCATGACCGCCCCGCCAAAAAGCCTGCCGCTGATTCTCAGCGAGCTGCGCATCGCCACCACCCAGCAGCACCAGTTGTTGGATAAACGCATCCCGTTCTATACGGTCGATCAAAGCCTCTATACCCGACTGATCGAAGCCTATTACGGTTTCTATCGGCCACTGGAAAACCTGCTGTTCCAACTGGCAATGACCATTCCTGACCTGAACTGGCTGATTCGCAGCAAAACCCCCTCCCTGGAAGCCGACCTGAATGCATTGGGCCTGGATGTGGATGAGATTGTGGCGATTCCCCTGTGCCGGTTTTCCCTGAAAATCACCACGGTTGCTGACGTACTGGGCGTGTTGTATGTCCTGGAGGGCGCAACCCTGGGCGGACAATCCCTACGCAACGGGTTGTACTCGCGCCTGGGGATTGATGAACACCGAGGTGGGCGGTTTTTCGCGGTGTATGGCGCGTCGACCTTGATGATGTGGCGAGGCTTTCTGGCCTGTCTGTATGAAGTACGTAACCCTGCCGAACGTGCGCAATCGGTGGTGGCGGCCGAGGCGACCTTCAAGGCGTTCGAGGACTGGCTTGAGAACTGTAAGGTGTTGCAATGAGCCGCCTGAGCGCCGGGAAACTCGATACCGCTCGCCCAATGCGTCAGTGAGGCGATCGATCCGCATTCCGGGAGCGATCCGGCCCCAAGGCGTGCTGCTGACGCTGAGTGAACCTGAGTTGATCATCGGCAAACGCCTCACCACAGATAGCTCTCGGTGTTGATCAAGGCGCAGTGCTGCGCTTCATCACCGTGACCAGGCCGTTGTCGTCCACTTCTTCAATTTCTTCCCAGCCCAGTTTGGCGTACAGCGCTTGAGCATTGGGGGTACACAGATAGAGTTCCGGCACCCCGACCTGCGCGGCTTCCTCAACAATGCGTGTCACCAGTTGCGAGGCAATTCCTCGGCCACGGTGTTCGGGCTTGACGTAGACCCCGGCCAGCCAAGGCGTCAACTGCGGGCGTGAGTCCAGATCGTGGGCCAGCAGCAGGGCGCCGCCAAGCAATTGCGAGTCTTCGATGGCCACCACCACCGTCGGCACCGAACCTCTGCCGCAACTGGCGCGCATGTGTTCGGTTTGTGCCTCAAGGGTATTGCCGGGTTTGTAATGGCCCCACTCGTTGAAATTGAGTTCGGCGAATTCGGCGATCAGGGCGGGGTGATCGCAGAGGTAGTCGAGATGAATGGCCAACTGAAACTCCTTTTCCGGGTGCCGACGATGCGTTCGCAGGCCGGGAACTCCACCATAAAGCGCACATAAACCGTAATCAATTGCTGCTCACAATCCTTCACAGTCTGTTGCGCAATGCCGGCCCTGACCTAAGCTTTGGTCAACGCGAAACATATTCGTGGATCGTCACCCGGAACGATCGCCGCGATGCGCAATCATTAGAGCGTGGATATCAAAAGGAGATGCGCATGCTCATCAGGTCATTGACCCTGGCTACTCTGCTGGCATTCGCCGGCCCCCTGTTCGCCGCCGACAGCGACTCACCCCTGGCTGCGGATGTGGGCAGGGCCCGACCGCTAATCGTAATCGCACCCAGTACCGTCGACCCGGTCTGGGTGAGCCTGAAAAAGTCGTTGGAGGATCCGGCCAACAAACAGGGGATCGCCCAGCGCAATATCAAGGTCTACAGCGTGTTGAACATGTTCGGTCAGCTTGATGGTAAGGATCTCGGCCAGCAGGACACCATGGCGCTCATCCGTTCGCTGAAACTCGGTGCCGGGGCGTTGCCCAAAGTCATCCTGGTGGGCAAGGATGGCGAGACGAAGCTTGAGAGTTCGGGGGAGGAATCGAAGTCAGTCGACTTGAAGAAAGTCTTCGACACCATCGACGCCCTGCCGGCGGCCGAGAAAGAGCTTGCGCCGCCGACCCCGCCACCAGTAGCTGCCGAACCGGCCACGACCAAAGGGGCCAAGGGCACCAAATCGGGTAAACCGGCCAAGCCTGCCAAACCGGTTGAGCAGCCGGATGATTGATTAATCACCTGTAGGAGCGAAGCTTGCTCGCGAAGGCGGCGGAACATTCAGTATTTATGTTGCCTGACACACCGCTTTCGCGAGCAAGCCCGCTCCCACAGGTTTTGTGGTGACCCGGTCAGGCGATGGTGTCCACGACTCCGCCGTCGACCCGCAGCGCCGCGCCGGTAGTGGCCGACGCCTGTGGCGACACCACATAAACGACCATATTCGCCACTTCCTCCATACTCGCCGCCCGTTGAATGATTGACGTCGGACGGTTTGCCATCACAAAGTCCGCCGCCACTTTTTCAATCGGCTCACCGCATTTTTGCTGCGCATCCTTCAGCATGTCCTGCAAACCCTCGGACAACGTCGGCCCCGGCAGAACCGCATTCACCGTCACCCCGGTGCCGGCCATGCGCTTGGCCAAACCACGGGAAATCGACAGGTTGGAAGTCTTGGTAAACCCGTAATGAATCATGTCCGCCGGAATATTCAGCGCCGACTCGGACGAGATAAACACCACCCGGCCCCAACCGTTTTTGGCCATGTCCTGAAGATAGGCCCGGGACAGCCGAACGCCGGACATCACGTTCACTTCGAAGAACTTCTCCCAGACATCATCGTCGGTTTCGAAGAAATCCTGCGGACCGTAGATCCCGACGTTATTCACCAGAATATCCACGCGGGGCAGCGCCGCGACCATCGCTTTACACCCCTCGGCGGTGCCGACATCGGCAGCGATGCCACGCACGTTGGCGGAGGGGAGCAGGTGCTTGAGTTGGGTGACAGCGGCGTCGACAGCGTCTTGCTTGCGGCCGTTGATCACCACCTCGGCACCGGACAGGGCCAGGCCTTTGGCGATGGCAAAACCGATGCCTTGGGTGGAGCCGGTGATAAGGGCGGTTTTGGTGGAGAGATCGATGTTCATGGAGGGATCGCTCTTGAAGGGAGGTAAGAGGGATGACTGCGTGGCGGTTAGCCTAGTTCAAGCGGGCGTTAGAAAATGACGGATTACGTTGGCCAATACTGGGGAGAAAGGCTGAAGCGGTTTCCCGGCTTCCGGTGTTTGAAAGACTTCCAGAAGCAAGCCCAATAGCTCTTCGTCCTCATGCTGCAAGTCTTCGGGACGCAATTCCTGACCATAAATCAGCGTATCGACCATTGCTTTACGTCTACCGACAAGCCCGCGATTACTCTCTTCGGTATGACCTAGATTCAATGTCTCAATAGAAACTCTGGCCCGCTCGGTATGTCCCGTAACCAGACCGGATAAATAGAACTTGAGCTCGGTTTCGCATTCAACCATCAGAGGTGTGAGAGGTAGTTGATGTGTACCTCGACCGTGCCCGCATTGGTGCTTCCGGTTGCAGCTTGCGACGATATTGGAATAGTCCAGCGTGCGATTCGGTGCACGGTCCTGGGCTTCGACATGTTCGTTATGCGCGTCGTCGAGGGTGATCGATTGGCAGCAATAGGCGCATAAACCGTACTGTTCCGTGATGCACGATGACCGAATGGCTCGGCTTTCTTGCGGTGGCAAATCCTTATAACGCAACGTGCGGTTCTGGCGCTTCCAGAGAGCAAGCGTTGCTGGTTCAACTTCCTTGTCGATCTTACGCACGACGTAACTCCAGCTTGCGGATCAGCAATGCGGCTTTGGCTAATTCCAGATGACCGTCGGACAGCTCCAGCGACAGTTCGGCAAACAGCTTCTTCGCTTCGTCCAGATCACCGTCCTGCAAGCGCTCCATCAATCGATTCAAGCGCTGCTGCACTTCACTGTTGCGGATGTCGGTGTCCATGACTTCCAGCAGCACTTGATTGGCATCCAGTCCGTAAAGACCGTTGTGTTCGTGGAGTTCGCCGTCATTGAGTACGTAGCACAACACGTCTTTTGCATCGCTGATGACCAGCGGGGAGTGGGTGGTCAGCACAAACTGGCAGTTGGGGAAGGTCTCGCTTAATTGCCGAATCAGGCTGCGCTGCCATTTGGGGTGCAGGTGCAAATCCACTTCGTCGATCAGGACGATGCCGTCGCCTTCCAGCGGGTTGTCCAGCGACTGATTCATCATCGCCAAGCGCCGAGCGATGTCACCGACCAGCGCCATCATCGACTTTTCGCCCTGTGAGAGCTGAGAGACGTTGAGCGTTACGCCGTCCTTGTCGATGGCCATGTGCAGGCGTGGTTTGCGCTGCACTCGCAGGTTGCTGAAACCGGGCATGAAGGCGGCGATGGCGGAGCGAACGGCGGTTAGCTGACGGTCGCGGGATGAGGCTTTTATCTTGGAAAGCGCCTTCCAGACAGAACTGTCCTTGCCGAAATCTTTGGAAATTTGTGTCAAGACTACATCAGGCACTCCGTTTTCATTTTCACTGTCTTCGCGCTCGCGAAACCATTCGAAAAAGCGGCGGAAGTCGACACCACGGTTTAGCGCGTTGTCGTAGCCGTCGAGTTGGTCGAAGGTGTGTTTGGTACGGATTTTTAGCGGGATTTCCAGGACTGAGCGTTCGACTGGGTAGTAGGCGATCAGGGGGAGGGAGGCTTTGTCGTTTGCGGTTAGTTGGCTGCGGTAGTGATCTGCCAGGCGGGTGGCGCCCATCAACGAACTATGGGCCGTGGTCTTCCTCCCTTGTCTGGCGCGGGCAATCCCCCATTTGAAAAGAGAATCTTCTGTCTCAACCTCGGAAAGACTTGAGCCTGCCTGCGAATTGTCTACTACGGCAATCAGAATTAATGCGACTAGGGCGCCGTTTCGAATGTCCTCTTCAGCAAGATGACTACCGATGCCTTTTTCTGCACGCATTCTAGCGACCAACCAACTTAGTGAGGTGGCTAGTGACTTCAAAAGGGTGGTTTTCCCGGCGCCGTTGTTCCCGACAAACACTGTCACGTTCGAGGGGTGATTGGCGGTAGGGGCCAGTTGAATGTCCAAATCGGTGAACCGACCGACATCCGTGAGGCTGAAACTGTTGATTTCCATTACAACGCCCTTTGGGGGTCAGTCGGTTTTAAGGCTTTGGCGCGCATTATGTCATTCCCGGCCACGGATTGATCCGCTGCCGTTTAGATACAACGGTTTCGGTCTGACCACAACGGCCAGCCGTAAAAAGGTCGTTGCAGCGTATTCCCGAAAAATGAGTCGGGGCAAAAGGACTTCAATCGCGTCGGATATTTCCTGCAAGACGTGGCGCACTTCATGAACTGGTGCGGAGATGGGCGTGCCGATAACCTTACTTGGTCGCTGCAAAATCAGCGGTCGGATGTGGAAGTCCGGGCTTCAAACAGAGACACCCAAGCCTATAAAGCGCATGTCGCCATAATTTATGTCAACATTGCCACGTTATGGCTGCTGTGCGCGGGGGCACTTTCGAGTGCACCGGGTTTTGGGTGTTTCCTGGTCTTCCACACCTGCGTACAGCTGCCACCCTCATGTGGAAGTGAGATAGGTAGCTCCCAATTCATATGGAGCTTTAAAGATGAAGAAATACACACCTGATCTTCCTGAAACAGATACTGACTCACTCGACCCCGTCGAACTCTCCCAAGCCACCGAACGCGCCGTAAGTGGCCGCTTACGCAACCCCAACCACGCCGACCCCATCAGCCACATCTTCAAAATCCTCCCCGACGTCGACACCCCAACCCTGCTAAGCCACGCCTGCGAATCCCTCTCGCAGCTAAACGTCCTGACCACCGACCTTGCCTGCAAACTCGAAGGCTCAAACCGCAGCTTGGCGCTTGCCATTCAGCAATTGGCCATCGTGGGTGAGTTGTTGGTCAATCGGGCGTTGGACAATCTCGATCCAACCGAAGAAACCCCCGACACCCAACCCGCCACCCAACACTGAACAAGGAGGTTCAACCATGGCTCGATACATGCCAATCACCGGCATCGACTGCACCATTGCGTCCTTGCTCATCGACACCGAAGCGCCGATTGATGTGCTGCACGACACGGCGGCGTATCGCCTGCGCAGCGTGACGCAACTGGTTGAAACACTTTCCCTGGCCGAGGGCGTCGGTCGTGATGCGTTGCTGTTGCAGGACTTCGCGCGAGTGTTGGCGATTCCGTTGCGTGACAGTTGCGATTTGATGGATGTGGTCGGGCGGCGACTGCAGGCGCAGGTTTCAGTGGCCTAACGAAAATGGGCGACCTTTAAGTAAGAGGTCGCCCATTTTGTTTGCCTGAATCGCCGCAGCTATTATTGCC
>Ga0209862_1000014_pt1 | contig 52899 bp, 53 predicted proteins | sample OrgsoiDNA_201061_FD_185809 | JGI IMG/M metagenome (GOLD analysis project Ga0209862, IMG submission 185809) | Permafrost soil microbial communities from the Arctic, to analyse light accelerated degradation of dissolved organic matter (DOM) -... | ecosystem: Environmental > Terrestrial > Soil >... | reverse complement strand
GCCATCAACGTCAACGACTCGGTGACCAAGAGCAAGAACGACAACAAGTACGGCTGCCGTCACAGCCTGAACGACGCGATCAAGCGCGGTACCGACCACCTGTTGTCCGGCAAGCAAGCGCTGGTCATCGGTTACGGTGACGTGGGCAAGGGCTCGGCTCAGTCCCTGCGTCAGGAAGGCATGATCGTTAAAGTCTCCGAAGTCGACCCGATCTGCGCCATGCAAGCCTGCATGGACGGCTACGAGCTGGTTTCGCCGTTCATCGACGGTATCAACAACGGCACCGAAGCAAGCATCGACAAAGCACTGCTGGGCAAGATCGACCTGATCGTGACCACCACTGGTAACGTCAATGTTTGCGACTCGAACATGCTCAAAGCCCTGAAGAAGCGTGCAGTTGTCTGCAACATCGGCCACTTCGACAACGAAATCGACACCGCTTTCATGCGCAAGAACTGGGCATGGGAAGAAGTGAAGCCACAGGTTCACAAGATCCACCGTACCGGTCCTGGCGCGTTCGACGCCCAGAATGACGACTACCTGATCCTGCTGGCCGAAGGCCGTCTGGTAAACCTGGGTAACGCCACCGGTCACCCAAGCCGCATCATGGACGGTTCGTTCGCCAACCAGGTTCTGGCTCAGATCTTCCTGTTCGGTCAAAAGTACGCCGACCTGTCGCCAGCCCAGAAAGCCGAGCGCCTGACCGTTGAAGTACTGCCGAAGAAGCTCGACGAAGAAGTGGCCCTGGAAATGGTCCGCGGTTTCGGCGGCGTTGTGACTCAACTGACCAAGACCCAGGCCGACTACATCGGCGTGACCGTCGAAGGCCCGTTCAAGCCGCACGCTTACCGCTACTAACAGGCGCTGATTGTTCGCTCTCCCTGTGGGAGCGAGCTTGCTCGCGATGAGGGCGTGTCAGTCGATGTAAATGTTGCCTGACACTCTGCCATCGCGAGCAAGCTCGCTCCCACATGGGAAAGTGCAGCCTCGAAGGTTCCTGTTACCAAGGATATGACCATGTCCCAAGATCGTCGCTTCAGCTTCGAGTTCTTCCCGACCAAGACCGATGCTGGGCATGAAAAACTGCTCGCCACTGCCCGTCAACTGGCGACCTATAACCCCGATTTCTTTTCCTGCACCTATGGCGCTGGCGGTTCGACCCGTGATCGCACCATCAACACCGTGTTGCAGCTTGAAAGCGAAGTCAAAGTCCCTGCCGCGCCGCATTTGTCTTGCGTTGGCGACAGCAAGGACGACCTGCGTGGCCTGCTGACGCAATACAAGGCAGCCGGCATCACCCGCATCGTTGCCCTGCGCGGTGACCTGCCTTCGGGCATGGGCATGGCCAGCGGTGAACTGCGCCACGCCAACGACCTGGTTGAATTCATTCGTGAAGAGACCGGCGATCATTTCCACATCGAAGTCGCCGCTTACCCGGAAATGCATCCGCAAGCGCGCAATTTCGAAGACGATATCGCCAACTTCGTGCGCAAGGCCAACGCTGGCGCCGACAGTGCGATCACCCAGTACTTCTTCAACGCCGACAGCTACTTCTACTTCGTCGAGCGTGTACGGGCAGCGGGTGTGAACATCCCGATCGTGCCGGGGATCATGCCGATCACCAACTACAGCAAACTCGCGCGCTTCTCCGATGCCTGCGGTGCGGAAATCCCGCGCTGGATCCGCAAGCAACTGGAAGCCTACGGCGATGACACCCAGAGCATTCAAGGCTTTGGTGAGCAAGTCATCACCGAGATGTGCGAACGCCTGCTGCAAGGCGGCGCTCCAGGGTTGCATTTCTACACGCTGAACCAGGCTGAGCCGAGCCTGGCGGTGTGGAATAACCTGAAGTTGCCGCGTTAAAAGACGTTAAAGCAAGATCAAAAGATCGCAGCCTTCGGCAGTTCCTACAGGATGAACGCAATCCCATCTAGGGGTTGCCGAAGGCTGCGATCTTTTGCTTTCAACGCCCTTTTATTGTGCGCCAACACACTGAGTTAGAGCTTCTGCGGCCAGTTTCTGGCTCTTTCCGGTTTCTCGTCGTAATCTCAAGCAATGCCTTTGATCGCGCAGTTCATGACCGTGCTTCTTTTCACTTGCCTGAGCTTTGCCGCTCGGGGCGAGAAATTGCGCATTGTCACGGAACCGTGGGCACCGTACGTGTATGAGGAAAACGGCAAATCCCTGGGCCTGGACTACGAAACCACCGCCATTGTCTTCAAACGCCTGGGTATCGAAGTGGAATGGCAGTTCCTGCCCTGGAAGCGCTGCCTGTCGATGCTCGAAACCGGCCAGGCCGACGGCGCGCTGGACATCTTCCACAGCGATGAACGCGACGCCACCCTGCTCTACCCCAGCGAACCGCTCTCGGAAGTCGAGTTCGTGATGTTCTACTCCAATGAGCATCCTCACCCATTCAGCACGCTCAACGACCTGAAAGGCCTGACCATCGGCACCTCGCCGGGTTATCTCTACAGCCCGGACTTCAGCGGTTCGACGCTGTTTACCCGCGAGCCGGCGCCGACCCACGAAGCCAACTTCGGCAAACTGATACGCGGACGCATCGACCTGTTGATCACTGATAGGCGGGTCGGCCAGCATTTGCTGGATGAGCTGAACATCCGCGATCAGATCACCGAGAACCCCACGGTCATCAGCCACCAGAGCCAATACCTGGCGGTACGACGCAACGCCGGCATGGATTTGCTGGTGCAGCGTTTCGGTGCCGAGCTCAAGCGCTTCAAGCGCGAACCCGCCTACGCTGAGCTGAGCGCTCACTATGGCGCCAGCCCGGCCCCCGAAGTGCAAACGACAAGCGCCAGCGCCACCCGTGCAAAAACCGTTGAGCAGCAGGAAAGCGGCGCGCAGTGATTGCTCTGTTATACTCCGGCCTTCCCGCCAGGCTCACGCCCGGACGCTCGGACTTGTTCAAGGCATCTCGACCCCGCTACAGCGCAGCTTTTCAGCCCGCGCGAGCGCTCCAGACGAGCCTTCAAGCCCCAGCAGGACCGGACGGGATTGCGTCCTCTTAAACGCCATTCGCGCCAGGCAAGACTCCCATTGGGCCAAGCCCTAACTAAAACAGGATTACTCATGTCCTTTGCTTCCCTCGGTCTCTCCGAGGCTTTAGTCCGCGCCATCGAGGCAGCGGGCTATACCGAGCCTACTCCGGTGCAACAGCGGGCCATTCCCGCCGTGTTGCAAGGTCGCGACCTGATGGTCGCGGCACAGACAGGTACTGGTAAAACCGGCGGCTTCGCCCTTCCGATTCTGGAGCGGTTGTTCCCTAACGGTCACCCGGACAAATCCCAGCGTCACGGCCCGCGCCAACCACGCGTACTGGTCCTGACCCCTACCCGCGAACTCGCGGCTCAAGTACACGAGAGCTTCAAGGTCTATGCCCGTGACCTGAAGTTCGTCAGCGCCTGCATCTTCGGCGGCGTCGGCATGAACCCACAGGTTCAGGCCATGTCCCGCGGTGTTGACGTGCTGGTGGCCTGTCCTGGCCGCCTGCTCGACCTCGCCGGCCAAGGCAGCGTCGATTTGTCCCACGTGGAAATCCTCGTGCTGGACGAAGCCGACCGCATGCTCGACATGGGCTTTGTCCATGACGTGAAAAAGGTCCTTGCCCGTCTGCCGAGCAAACGCCAGAACCTGCTGTTCTCGGCGACCTTCTCCAAAGACATCACCGACCTCGCCGGCAAGTTGCTGCACAACCCGGAACGCATCGAAGTCACGCCGCCGAACACCACGGTCGAGCGAATCGAACAGCGCGTATTCCGCCTGGCTGCCAGCCACAAGCGTTCGCTGCTGGCGCACCTGATTACTGCTGGCGCCTGGGAACAGGTTCTGGTCTTCACCCGCACCAAGCACGGCGCCAACCGCCTGGCCGAGTACCTGGACAAACACGGCCTCAGCGCCGTCGCCATCCACGGTAACAAGAGCCAGAACGCTCGCACCAAAGCCCTGGCCGACTTCAAGGCCGGTGAAGTGCGCATCCTGGTAGCGACCGACATCGCCGCTCGTGGCCTCGACATTGACCAGTTGCCACACGTGGTCAACTTCGAACTGCCGAACGTCGACGAAGACTACGTGCACCGTATCGGCCGTACTGGCCGTGCCGGTCGTTCGGGCGAGGCGATCTCGCTGGTTGCCCCGGACGAAGAAAAGCTGCTGAAAAGCATCGAGCGTATGACCAAGCAGAAGATTGCCGACGGCAACCTGATGGGCTTCGACTCCAGCGCTGTAGAAGCTGAAAAGCCAGAAGTTCGCGAGCGTCCGGATGTGCGTAACCCGCGCAACCCACGTGGCCCGCGCGGCGATGGCCCGAACGGCACTGGCGGTGGCGGCGGTCGTAAAGACAAAGGCAAGGACAAGGGCGGCAAGGAAAAACCTGCTGCCACTGGCCGTGGCGATCGCCCAGCCCGTGAACACAAGCCACGCGAAGGCACCCCGGCTCGCGAACAACAGCGTCCAGCACCACGCGCTGCCGCCGCTGATCGTGCTCCGGACGAGTTCCTGGACGATGACGTAGATAACTTCGGTAACCGCGTTGACTACGTGCCTCAAGCCAAACCGGCTCAGGGTCGTGGTCGTCGTCCGAGTGCTCCGGCACAAGGCACGGCCGCTGCTGGCGCCGGCGCAGGTGCTCCACGCACCGGCGGCAAGCCACAAGGTCGTCAAAGCGGTCCGCGCAGCAGCGACGGCGCAACCACCGGCACACCGCCGGCCAAGCGCAGTGGCCCACGCAACGGCGCTCCACGTGACGGTCAGGCCCGTCGCGAAGAGTCCCGCAACCGCCGCCCGGCCCGTACCGACGACCAACCTCGTTCGGAACCGGCCGTGCAGAACCCGCGTGGCCCGGCGCCGAAGATTATCCATAAAGAGTCGAAAACCGATCGTTTCCCGACTCCTGAGCAACTGGATCAACTGCCCGGCCGTCCGCGCGGCGAGAAACCAGCGTTGCTGACCCGCAATCGCTAAGTTTTTGAAGTAAACAAAAAATGCCCCGGATCGCGAGATCCGGGGCATTTTTGTTTTCCGGGATGAACATAAATCCCCAACCCACCGGAGATCCCCTGCGGAAGCGAGCTTGCTCGCGATAGCGTTAAAACAGTCAGTAGAGATGCGGAATGTTAATCCCCCATCGCGAGCAAGCCCGCTCCCACAGGGGGGTTTGCGGCGGTCATGGAGATTTTGGCAGGCAATAAAAAACGCCCCCGATCATGAGATTGGGGGCGTTTTTGTGTGCGCGGCGAAAAGCTTTTGTAGGAGCTGGCGAAGCCTGCGATCTTTTGATCTTAAAAGATCGCAGCCTGCGGTCTCAGCATTACTTCGCTTTAACACCTTCAAACGTAATGTACAGATCAACCGCGTCGGACTGTGGACCCAGGTCCATCATCTTGCCGAAATCAGAGCGTTTGATGCTGGTGGTGCCTTCGAAACCGGCACGGTAGCCGCCCCATGGATCCTTGCCTTCACCCAGGAAAGTGGCTTTGACCACGATTGGCTTGGTCACGCCGTGCAGGGTCAAGTCACCGGTTACGTCAGCAGTATCTTTGCCAGCGGCGTTTTTGCCGGTGGATTTGACGCTGGTGGAGACGAACGTGGCCTTGGCGAAGGTGCTCACTTCCAGGAAGTCTTTGCTGGAGATGTGCTTGTCGCGCTCAGCATTGTTGGTGAAAACGCTGGCGGTGTTCACGTTGAACTCGATCTTGCTGTCTTCTGGCTTGGCAGCGTCAAAGCTGAACTTGCCGTCGATGTCCTTGAAAGTACCGGTGATGTAGCTGTAGCCCAGGTGGCTGATCTTGAAGTCGACGAAAGCATGCTGACCCGTCTTGTCGACGACATAGTCAGCAGCCATTACGTTAGCGGACAGCAGAGCAGAACCAATTGCCAGAGCAGCGAGAGTCTTTTTCAACATGTTTTGTATTCCTAGGGGGCTAAGTGGAATGTCAGGCCTTGCGACCGAGCATTCGTTTCAGAGTCACATCACGGTCGATAAAGTGGTGCTTCAATGCTGCCAACGCATGGAGACCGGAAAAAATTACCAGTGCCCACGCCAGATACAGATGAATCGCACCGGCGGTATCTGCCTGGTCCGGTAGTCCGGAAACCAGTGCAGGTACTTCAAACCAGTCAAACACCGGAATCCCGACGCCTTCTGCGGTGGAAATCAGGTAACCGGCAATCATCACAGCGAACAAACAGAGGTACAGAAAACCATGGCCAAGCTTGGCGCCGAGGCGCGTCATGCGGCTGTAGCTGGTCAAGGTTGGCGGCGGTGGGCTGATGAAGCGCCACAACACGCGCAACACCATGAAACCCAGCAGCAGCAAACCGATGCTCTTGTGGATATCCGGGCCTGCCTTGCGCCAAGGGTCGTAGTAGCCGAGATCGACCATCCACAGGCCCAGGGCGAACATACCGAACACTGCCAGCGCTATGCCCCAGTGCAGGAAGATGCTGACCCAGCCATAGCGAGAAGTAGAGTTTCGTAGTTGCATTGCCGAGTCCCTGTAAGTTCTGGCCCAAGACTATCGAGTTATCTATCGATTTAAAGCGGAAAATTTCGCTTTGAAATATCGAGAAATACGATCAAGAGTCTGAAATAGCCGAGTTAAGGAGAGATTAAAGACCAATGTGTAATAAAAAATGAAGGCCAACCAAAGAACACCTCGGCCTTCAGGTTTATTCGATGCTTGATGTCGGTTTTCTTCGGGCATAAAAAAACGCGGCATTTGCGCCGCGTTTCTTTAGTCCCAACGCTTACTGCGCTTTGGTGTCAGTGGCTGCCGGGGTGGTTGCTGCCGGGGCAGTTTCAGCAGGCTTGGCCGCTGGTTTCTTCGCGGGTGTGGTTTTCTTCACCGGAGCCTTTTTGGCCTCGGTTTTAGCCGCAGGCTTCTTCGCCGCCGGTTTGGTCGCGGCTTTTTTGGCTGGCTCGGCTTTCACCGGCACTACGGGTTTCGGTGCTTCAACCGGAGCAGGGACTGGCGCCGGAGCTGGTGCAGGTACCGGGGCTGGAGCAACCGGCGCTACTGGCTCTGGTGCCTTGGTCGGTGCTGGTTTGTCGTCAGAACCACCGAACAGATTGGTGAAGAAATTACCTTTCTTCGCCACTACCGCGCCTGCCGCAGCAGTCGCTACCGCCGCCGGGACAACTTTCACCGGCTCAAACGACTTGCCTGCCGCGAGGTCTTCAACCTGACTGGCCGCACGCTCACCGGTACGCAACGCACCTTCCAGAGTGCCCGGGTACAAGGTGTCGGTGTGTTCGCCCGCAAAGGCTACGCGTTGCAGCGGACGCTCCCACAGGCGCCAGTATTTGCTGATCTGACCCGGACCGAAGGCCAGGTAAGCGCCACCCGTCGACGGGTCGGTGCTGTAGCGGCGGATTTCATAACCGGTAAACGAACCGCGCGCCTGTGGATAAAAAGCGTGCAGACGAATCAGCACCTGATCAGCCATCTGCTTGTCGCCGAAGGCCTGCATCACCCGTGCGTTGTCGCCGGAAATGTTGATCACAACGTTGGCGCCGCCCTTCAGGGCCGGTTCTATCCACAACAGGCCCAAGCCGACGTTGCTGTAGATCTCGCCGGACATCCGCGCCTTGCTTTCCCACACCGGCGTCTTGAACTTCAGCATGATCTGGTCGCGCCAGCCGTAGTTGGTGCCTTTGATCGCGCCCATGTGCTGCGCATCCAGCGCCGGGATCATGTCGATCTTGCTCAGTGCGCGCAATGGCACCGCCAGCACAACATAATCAGCCTGGTAGCCGACGCTGCCGACTTTGACGGTTACGCCGTCCTTGTCCTGGGTGATCGAAGAAACCGGGGAGTTGGTCTTGATGGTTTTCAGCTGTTTGACGAAGGCCTGGGCCAACACCGCGCTGCCACCGATCAGGCGCGAAGCGCGCAGGTCACGGTCGGAAACGCCACGGTACACACGGCTCTGTTGTGCGAAATACAGCAGCGACAGGCGCGAAGGTTCGTCATAACGGCTACGAATCTGCTGATTCACCAACTGACGAGCCGTAGCCGGCAGGTTCAGACGATCGAGCCAGTTGGACACGTTGATCTGGTCCAGGGCGAACAGTGTGCTGTTGGCCGCCGGGTTTAGCGGGTCAGTGATCGAGCTCGCCAGATCATCCAGGGTCTTTTCGTAGCGCTTGATCGCTTCGGCGGTGGCCGGCTGCTTGGTGGCCAGGTCGGCAGCGGTGAAGTATTCGCCGTCGATCAAGTAGCCCGGCGTGCGCACGAACTCAGGCGCCGGCGAGGTGCCGAGCTTGAAGGTCGATACGTATTTGTTCAGGACCGGTTGGGTCTTGTCGTTGCCGATCCACTCGCTGGTGGCCATGCCGGAGCGACCGCCCAGGCTTGGCTTGGCTTCCAGCACGGTGACCTGCCAGCCTTTATTTTGCAGTTCGTAAGCGGCGGTCAGGCCCGAAAGCCCGCCGCCGATCACGATCGCGGTTTTATCCTTGGCCAGCGCCGAAACGCTGAACAGCCCCAACATCACCAGCGCACAGGCGCGCAGCCAACCAGCAGACATTCAGCGAACTCCGGAAAATACACGAGAAAAAAGCAGTTTTACGGGCCAATCGACCCAAAGAACCGCGAAGAATACGTTAGCCATCAAAACGCCGCCAGCGACGTCTACCGCCCCCTACAAAGTAGCTCAATCGACACAATGGGTTGTCCCGGCGCGAAGCATTGCATAGGCTTGCGCGATTGTTTGCCCGCGCCTGCCGCGGACCGCCTCGAGGAGACTGTAAATGGGCCTGAATAATCAGTGGATGCAACGGGACCTGGCCGTGTTGTGGCACCCCTGCACCCAGATGAAAGACCACGAACAGCTGCCGCTGATCCCGATCAAGCGCGGTGAAGGCATCTGGCTGGAAGACTTCGAAGGTAAACGCTACCTCGACGCCGTCAGCTCCTGGTGGGTCAACGTGTTCGGCCACGCCAACCCGCGGATCAACCAGCGCATCAAGGACCAGGTCGATCAACTGGAGCACGTGATCCTCGCCGGTTTCAGCCATCAGCCGGTGATCGAGTTGTCCGAGCGCTTGGTGAAGATGACCCCGGAAGGCCTGACCCGGTGCTTCTACGCCGATAACGGTTCGTCATGCATCGAAGTCGCGCTGAAAATGAGCTTTCACTACTGGCTCAACCGCGGCCAGCCGAACAAGAAGCGCTTCGTCACCCTGACCAACGGCTACCACGGTGAGACCATGGCGGCGATGGCAGTGGGCGACGTGCCGCTGTTCACCGAAACCTACAAAGCCCTGCTGATGGACACCATTAAGGTGCCGAGCCCGGATTGCTACCTGCGCCCCGAAGGCATGAGCTGGGAAGAACACTCGCGCAACATGTTCGCCGCCATGGAACAGACCCTGGCCGAGAACCATGACACCGTCGCCGCGGTGATCCTCGAGCCGTTGATTCAAGGCGCGGGCGGCATGCGCATGTACCACCCGGTGTACCTGAAACTGCTGCGCGAGGCTTGCGACCGCTATGGTGTGCACCTGATCCACGACGAAATCGCCGTCGGCTTCGGCCGCACCGGGACGATGTTCGCCTGCGAACAGGCCGGCATCCGCCCGGACTTCCTCTGCCTGTCCAAGGCCCTGACCGGCGGCTACCTGCCGTTGGCGGCCGTGTTGACCACCGATGATGTCTACAGCGCGTTCTACGACGACTACCCGACCCTGCGCGCCTTCCTGCATTCCCACAGCTACACCGGCAATCCGCTGGCGTGCGCGGCGGCATTGGCGACGCTGGATATCTTCGAAGAAGACAACGTCATCGAAAACAACAAGGCCCTGGCCCAGCGCATGGCGACCTCTACCGCGCACCTGGTGGATCACCCGAACGTTGCGGAAGTGCGCCAGACCGGCATGGTGCTGGCCATCGAGATGGTCAAGGACAAAGCCACCAAAGAAGCCTACCCATGGCAGGAGCGTCGCGGCTTGAAAGTGTTCAAGCATGCGTTGGAGCGCGGTGCTTTACTTCGACCGCTGGGCAGCGTGGTGTATTTCCTGCCGCCGTACGTGATAACGCCGGAGCAGATCGACTTTTTGGCTGAAGTGGCCAGTGAAGGGATCGATATCGCGACCCGTGACAGCGTCAGCGTTTCGGTGCCGAAAGAGTTTCACCCGGGCTTCCGTGATCCGGGCTAACAGTCACTGAATAACCCTGTGGCGAGGGGGCTTGCCCCCGCTGGAGGCCGAAGGACTCCCAACCCCATCCAACGCGGTGTATCAGAAATACCGCGTTGACTGGGCTTACGACTGCTTCGCAGCCGAGCGGGAGCAAGCTCCCTCGCCACAAAAGCTGATCACCAACCTGTGCCAAGCTTCATTCGACTTTTTACAGAGACCCAAGATGAGACTGTCCCGCTTCTTTATCGACGCCCCCCTGAGCACCGGCGAGCACGAGTTGCCCGAAGCCCAGGCGCATTACATCAGCCGCGTGTTGCGCATGGCCGAGGGTGATGCGGTGCAATTGTTCGATGGCTCGGGCCACGAGTTTCGCGGCACGCTGGCAGACGTTGGCAAGAAACGCGTCACGGTGCAGATCGATGAAAGCTTCAGCGGGCAAATCGAGTCGCCGCTACAGATCCACCTCGGCCAGGGTTTGTCCCGTGGCGAGCGCATGGACTGGGCGATTCAGAAAGCCACCGAACTGGGCGTCACCGAAATCACCCCGATCTTCACCGACCGCTGCGAAGTCCGCCTCAAGGACGAACGCGCCGACAAACGCCGGCTGCACTGGCGCCAAGTGGCGATCAGCGCCTGCGAGCAGTGTGGGCGCTCAACGGTGCCGGTGATTCATCCGCCAATGCTGCTGGCGGATTGGTTGAAGCAGACTGAGGCCGAGTTGAAGTTGGTATTGCACCCGGTGGCGGAACCGTTGGTGAGTCATGCCAAGCCTGGGACGTTGGCATTCCTGATTGGCCCGGAGGGTGGGTTGTCGGATGTGGAAGTGGATCAGGCCAAGGCCAGCGGTTTCCACGCCGCCCGCCTCGGTCCTCGGGTGTTGCGCACCGAGACCGCGCCGGTGGTGGCGTTGGCGGTGGCCCAGCAGTTATGGGGTGACTTCTAGGGCCCTGTGGCGAGGGGGCTTGCCCCCGTTGGGTCGCGAAGCGGCCCTAATCTTTTCAACCACACATCGCACTGACCGGATGACGACTGCTGCGCAGCCGAACGGGGGCAAGCCCCCTCGCCACAGGTTCAAAGGACATAAAACAATATCGCCACAAAGTGCAGCAAGCTCCCGGCAATCACGAACAAATGCCAGATCCCATGGGCATGCCGCAGGCGATGGTCCAGGGCAAAAAAGATAATCCCCACGGTGTACAACACCCCGCCCGACGCCAGCCAGACAAATCCGGCAGTGCCCAGCGCCGCAAGCAGCGGTTTGACCGCTACCAACACGATCCAGCCCATCACCGCGTAAATCACGATCGACAGAATCCGCGCTTCCGAACGCGGTTTGATCTCTTGCAGGATGCCAATCAGCGCCAGCCCCCAGACGATCCCGAACAACGTCCAGCCCCACGCCCCGCGCAAGGTCACCAGACAGAACGGCGTATAGCTGCCGGCGATCAGCAGATAGATCGAAAAGTGATCAACCTTCTGCATGATCTCTTTCTTGCGCCCGCGCACGCTGTGGTACACGGTCGAGGCGCTGTAGAGCACCAGCAAGGTGAACCCGTAAATCGCCACGCTGACGATCTTCCACGGGTTACCGTCCATGCCGGCGATCACCAGCATCCACACCACCCCGACAAACGCCGCCACCGCCCCGACCAAATGGGTCCAGGCGTTCAATCTTTCCCCGTGGTACATGTATCGCTCACCTCAAAATTCGTTGTTGCATTACGCAAGGCTCAGCCCTTGAGACTAAAAGCGCAATGTTTCAAGACACATATCCCCATTGGCGCTGCGTAGGAGCTGCCGAGAGAAACGAGGCTGCGATCTTTTGATCTTGATTTCCGGCGCCCTTAAAGACGCCAAAGATCAAAAGATCGCGGCCTTCGGCAGCTCCTACAAAGGCCTGCGTGCGCCGGAGGAATTGGGCACAATCGAGCCATTCGAATAAGAGTCCGGCCCATGCTGATCGACGAAGAGTTGACCCTGAAAAAGCTCGAGGTGTTCCTCGCCTTCATGCGCACCGGCAACCTGGCCCGGGCCGCCGCCGAGTTGCAGACCAGCAACGTGAGCGTGCACCGGGCGATTCACTCGCTGGAAAGCGCCCTGCGCTGCCCGCTGTTCAAGCATGAAGGTCGCAACCTGACGCCACTGGAAAGCGCCTACGTGCTGGAAGAACGGGCGCAGAAGCTGATTCAGGACGTGGTCGAAACCGTTCGCCTGACCCGCGAAGCCGCCGGGTTCTCCGCTGAGCGCTTCAAACTTGGCTCGCTGTATTCACTGACGGTGAAGACCGTGCCGCAGCTGATCATGGGCCTGAAGATCCGCCGCAGCGAACTCAACATCGACTTGATCCTCGGCTCCAACATCGACCTGTTGTACAAGCTCAAGAACATGGAAGTCGACGCGATCCTGGTGTCCCTGGACGACAGCGTCAACGACCCGGACTGCGAGCAAATCCAACTGTTCTCCGACGACATCTTCCTCGCTACCCCGGCGGATTCGAAATTCGCCCAACGGGCTGAAGTCGACCTCGCGGAAGTGCGCGACGAAACCTTCATCACCCTGACCCAGGGCTTCGCCACGCACCAGGACGGGATTCGGGTGTTCAAGCAGGCGGGGTTCGAACCGAAAGTGGCGATGCAGGTCAACGACATCTTCACCCTGCTGAGCATGGTCAGCTCGGGGGTGGGTTATGCGTTGCTGCCAGGAAGGATTGCGGCGGTGTATGAGAACCGGGTGAAGCTGATTCCGTTGCAGGAAAAGTATCGGTTGCAGCAGCACATCGGCGTGGTGTTCTTGAAGGCCAAGGAGCGCGATCCGAATTTGTTGGCGCTGTTAGCCGAGTGTCGGATGTATGCCAATCGCCAGGCTTGAGACCTTGTGGCGAGGGAGCTTGCTCCCGCTCGGGTGCGGAGCACCCGCAATCCCAGACCACCGGATGTACCTGATACACCTCGGTGGTAGTGGTTGGGGCTGCTGCGCAGCCCAGCGGGAGCAAGCTCCCTCGCCACAAAAGCAGTCAGGGCTTAACCCATAATCCCGCGAACAATGAAGTACAACAACGAAGGCCCCAGCAAGCACCCAAGCCCGGTGTGGAACGTCGCGGTCAACGCGCCGTAAGGCACCAACCGCCGATCCGTCGCCGCCAGCCCGGCCGTGACACCGCTGACCGTCCCGGCCAACCCGCCAAACACCATCGCCGAACGCGGGTTATCCAGCCCCATCCACTTCGCCGCCATCGGCGTGCCGACCATCACCAGAATCGCCTTGATCAGCCCGGTGGCAATCGACAACGCCACCACATCCGAACTCGCCCCAATCGCCGCCCCGGTCACTGGCCCGACGATGTACGTCACCGCGCCCGCGCCGATGGTGGTCATGCTGATCGCATCGCGATAGCCGAACGCCCAGGCGATGCTCGCCCCGACAATGAACGGCAGGATCGTGCCCAGCAGCAGCGCAACCGCGCCGATCAACCCGGCCTTTTTCGCTTCGGTGGCTTGCACTTCAAACGCCGTGGCAACGATGGCAAAGTCCCGCAGCATCGCGCCGCCCATCAAACCGATGCCGGAGAACAACGACAGATCCGCCAGGCCTTTTTGCCCGCCGGTCATGGTGCCACCGACCCAGGCCAGTACCAGGCCGATGACGATGGCAATCGCCGAGCCGTGAATCCGTCCGAACGTCAGGCGTTTGGACACCACCACCGACACCCACATGATGATGCCGACGAAAGCGAACGCGGTCACCAGGCTGTTATTGGTCAGGCCTTTATCAATGAGTTCCCACATATCAGCGGCCTCCTACGGGCGTGCCAACCGGCGTGACTTCCGCCGGTTCATCGGGCAAGGGTTCACCTTTATGGGTCCTGCTGATCAGGGCAATGGTGCAGCCGCAGACCACCACCGAACCAATCGCCGCCAGCACCGCCACCGGACCGCCGTGCAGCGCGGTCACGACGTTCTGTTGCGCGGCCATCGCCACCACCACCGGAATGTACATCGCGCCCCAGAAGCCGACGCCCATCTCACAGTCCTTGGTCATGCCGCCGCGTTTTTGCATCCACAACCGCGCGCAGATCAGCAGGATCATCGCGATCCCGACCCCGCCGACGTTGGACTTGACGCCCAATAACACGCCAAGCGCATCCCCCAGGATCACCCCTGCCAGCGTACAAATCGCCAGCAGCGCCACACCGTAAATAATCATTGTTGTAGTCCTCAAAGTGCATCGTCGAAGTTGTTGTTTTTGTGCTTCGCAAGCCTGAGTCGGTGTTCTAGGGTTGACGGTTTCCCTCCTCACGCAGCAACGCTTGCAAGGTATCCAGGCGGGCACCGTCGAAGGCAATGACGGTGCCTTGCTCGAACACCCGGCGCGCCAGCCCGGTCAATACTGAGCCGGGCGGCAGTTCGATTTGTAGACGTACGCCGCGCTCGTAGGCGCTTTGCACCGTGCCGCGCCAATCGACGACTCGGCACATGTTGAAAGCGAGGTCGTCGCGCAGGGCTTCAAGGTTGATGATGGGCCGTGCGCGACTGCCGCTCAGGTAGCCCATCGTCGGCGTTTTCAATGTCACTTTGGCGAAGGCTTCTGCCAAGGTTTTCGCCGGAGAGTCCAGTAGCGGGCAGTGCGATGGCACGCTAACAGCCAGACGTTTGGCCAGACCTGCACCGCGACCTTTCGCCAACTCGGCAACCGCTTTCATCGCCCCGTCGCTGCCGGCAATCACCACCTGGTTATCGGCGTTGATATTGGCCAGATAGACCGGCGTGTCGGCGCTGTGCACCTGCGCCAGCAAGCTTTCCACTGTGGATAAATCGAGACCGATGATCGCGGTCATGCCATAGCCCTGTGGATAAGCCTGTTGCATCAGTTCACCGCGCAGGCTGACCAGATGCAGGGCATCGCTGAATTCCAAGGCGCCGGCAATGACTGCTGCCGGGTAGGCGCCGATGGACAATCCCGCCACGTAATCAGCCGTCGAAGACAACTGCCGTGAAGCAGCCACTCCGGCGATTAGCAGGCAAAGCTGAACCGCCCTAGTCGACTTCAACGACTCGGCAGAATCCAGCAGCAGCACGTCTTCGCCCAAGGTTTCACTCGCCTCGTCCACCGACTCCCGAGGCAAGCGATGAAGCATGCCCGGCTGCTGCGCGCCCTGGCCGGGAAACACCAGCAAGCTGCTCACGCTGCTCGCTCCTGAGGGTTCCAGGGATCAAGCACCAGACAGGCTTCAATTGCGTTTTTCAGCAGGATTCGCTGCGAAGGGCCGGCCCATTCGCGCAAGGCGATGGCACCGTGAGGTGTCTGCAATTGCATATCCACCCGGCACGCAGCGGTATCAAAAATCTTCACCAGTTCCTGAGCCTGTTCACGACTCATCGGTTGCGGCGTGCGCAGGATCAAGTCGAGGTCGCTGTGCTCATGCAACGCCTCAACACCACTGGCCAATTCAAACCCCGCGCTACCGCTGATACCCCAGACCCAACCGCTGATATCAAGCATCGCGCGCAATTGAGTCAGCGCACGCAATACCGGCAGATCCCGATCAACCGAGACATGACAAAGATCTTCGGGTTTTACCCGACGCTGAATCGCATCGACCGACATCGCCGTCGCATAACGCTGTTCACGCAACGGCCCGCGCACACCAACCGCAACCTGACCCACCACGCTCAACGCACGCCGAACCACCACAGGCTGACCGGCACTCAGCGATTCGATCACCCACGCAGGCGCGTCCAAAGGCAACTGCTCCGGGGTCATGCCCCAGAGCAGGTCGTGGGCCAGAAACGTGTTCACCACTGCGCTCTCAGCAGTTCGCGAACCTTGCTCGATGCCGCCCGGTTGCTGGCGCCCAAGCGGGTGCTCAGGTCGCGGCCCTTCGCGGCGACATCGCTGATCGCCAGGCTCAGGCATTCAGTCACTCGCGTCAGATCCTGCACCGTCGGCTGCTCAATCTGTTCCACCGACAAGGTTTCCCAAAGCAACCCGAGGCTCGCATAGCTGTCGATGTCATACGCCATCGGCGGCACGCTGGCGGCCAAGGCTTCCAGTTCTTCGACACTGCGCAAGGTCACCCGCGCTGCCGACGCCTTGCCCATGGCATGCACCATCACGCCCGGATCACGCAGGGCGATCAGTCGATTGGCTTGATAACCATGGGCCAAAAATGCCCCGGACATTGCCTTGCCCACCAGTAAACCAATCACCGCATGGCCGGCCAATCGGGCGCGAGCGTAGCTGTCCGCCGCCCCGGCCAATGCTTGGTGAATGCCGAGGGCTTCTTCGCGGCGACCGTAGGCTTGGCTCGGTACATCGACGATGGCGATCACGGCGCGCTTGTTCGGTTTATCAACGTCAGCGGCGATCACTTCGTCCACAGCCTTGGCCAGGCCCCAGCCTTCCAACAGGCCGACTTCACCATTGCGAGCACGGGGAAAACGGTTTTCGGGGTCGGTCACCACGGCAATAAACCGCACCGGTTGATCACCCAAAACACCGTCGGCAACCTTCAACGAAGCAGGCAAACCGTCGACCGGTTTTGCCCCGTTGCTCAAGGCGTTGAACCAGTTCAAACCTCTCATGAGCGTTCTCCTTGATACAGATCGCGAACCACTGACGGCTCGATTTGCGGTTCGGCGTCCAGCCGGGCCAAGCGCTGCAAGAACAGCTCAGCCTGTTGGCTACGTTGCTGCGCCGGCAAACCCTGCTTGAGCAATTCGCTGACCTGCTGCTGAATCTGCACCACGTCGTCAGCGACATAGCGATCCACCAAACCACTGGCAAAACGCTGCTCGCCACCGGTCAGGCTCCAAATGAAAGGACGATCCCGAGAGTCGTATTCCTCAAGCCCGGCTTCTTGCTCGATCACCTGCGGGCCATTCAGGCCAAGCCGCGCTTCCTGGGTCACCAGCAAATAACTGCACAACCCGGCCGCAATCGACATCCCGCCAAAACAACCGACGCTGCCGGCCACGACGCCAACCACCGGTTGGTACTGGCGCAGATCGACAATCGCCGCGTGAATATCGGCAATCGCCGCCAACCCGAGATTGGCTTCCTGCAAACGCACGCCACCGGTTTCCAGCAGCAGCACAGCGCGGGTTGGAATGCCTTTGCGGTTATCTTCAGCGGCCAGCTCCAGCGCACCGGAAATTTTGGCTCCGCCGACTTCGCCGAGGCTGCCGCCCTGAAAGGCGCCTTCAATCGCGGCAATCACCACCGGCAAACCGCCGATGCTGCCCTTGGCGATCACCACGCCGTCATCGGCTTGCGGCACTACGCCTTGGCGCGACAGCCATGGCGACATGACCCGTTGAAACGGGTCGAGCAATTCGCGGAAGGTGCCGGCGTCGAGCAAGGCTTTCGCCCGTTGCCGGGCGCCGAGTTCCACGAAGCTGTGCTTGTTAAGGAGATCAGTCATGGCCGATCTCCTCAAAGCCTTGTTCCAGACGTAAGCGCACCACGCCCGGCGTCGCGCCGAAGTCGTGAATATCAATCGCCATCGCTGGCGGTGTCTGGCCGTCAAACATCCGCGCAAACAGGTGCTGCCAGCGCTGTTCCGCGCCATTCACCGAGGTCTGCACCTGGATCGTCAACTTGCCGGCCACACCCGGTTCGATCAGCACTTCCAGATCGCCCGAGCCGACGCAGCCCACCAGCGTGCGGCCCTTGGGCGGCTGCCCGGCGGGGAATTCAAAGGATAAGGTTTCCATCAGAAAGCTCCGGACTCGATGCGGTCGATAAACAGGCAGGCGGCGAGCAAGTCGGCGGCGCCGCCGGGCGAGGCGTTCAACGCGATTAATTGTTCATCCAACTCATGCAACCGGCGACGACCACCGAGGCTGGCGCTACCGCCCGCGTCGAGTACGGCTTGGGCGCCGAGTTGCATGGTGTGCAAACCTTCTTCACCAGCGCGATAGAGCACGCAGGTGTCGGCCAGTTGGGTCATGATCGCGAGCAACGCGTCGAGGCGAGCGTTCTGTTCCCCGTGGCCCGAGGCGCGGCTGCGTTGGAGTTGCGGCAGAGCGCGTTGCAGCACCGAAGGGAAGCCGAGTTGTGCTTCCTCACGGGCGCCGCGTGCGCCGTAACGCTGGGCGACTTGGGCGCCGTGGCTCAACGGACGTGGGGCGTAGCGGTCTTCGAGCAAAGCAAGGCGCGCAGCACGCAAAGTCACTGCGCTTGACTTGGTGTTCGTGGATTCCAGTGCCGCAGCAGCGACCAACAAACCCAACGCCCAAATCGCCCCGCGATGGGTATTCACACCGTTGGTGGTGGCGAGCATCGCTTGCTCCCCTTCCCGGCCAATCCGCCCGAGAGCTTCGCGCAACGGTAAACCGACGTCGCCGAATTCGATGGCCACTTCGGCCATTTCCTTGAACGCCGGCCACAAGGACAGCGCCGAGGCGTGCATCAGCCCAAGGTGCAAATCGGTATGCGCGCCGTTGCCGCGACGATCCACCAGCGCCGGTTTTGGCGACAGGTCCGCTTCGTCGATCAGCGCGTCCACCGCCAGGTCCGCCAGCCGTTCGGCCAAACTCAGTGTTTTGGTTTGCAGGTTAAGTGCGTGCATTTACCAGCTCCTGAACTTGGCGGGCGGGTTGTAGAGGCCACCGGACCACTCGACCAGATCGGCCACGCTTTTCGCCGCGAGCAGTTCGCGGGTGGCGTCGGTGCGGCGGATGCCGAGGTCTTCGGGCAAGGCGATCAAGCCTTCACGGCGCATACGGGCGGTGTCTTTCGGGTTGTGGCGCATGCCGATGACGGTCACCCCGGCGACGGCGGCGATCATCGCTTGGCGTTCTTCCAGCGAACGGGCCTTGTACAAATAGGCGATGCCTTCTTCGGTCAGCAGGTGCGTGACGTCGTCGCCGTAAATCATGATCGGCGCCAGCGGCATGCCGCTTTTGCGCGCCACTTCCACCGCGTCGAGGGTTTCGACGAAGGTCGGTTTGCCGCCCTCCTGGAAGGTCTCGACCATTTGCACCACGAGTTTCTTGCCGCGCTCCAGCAAGGCTTCCGGTGCATCGTCGTGGCGCATGTCGAGCCAGGCAGGCGTGCTGTGGCGGCGACCGCGCGGGTCGTGGCCCATGTTCGGCGCACCACCGAAACCGGCCAGCCGTCCGCGAGTCACCGTGGAGGAATGACCGTCGCCATCGACTTGCAGGGTCGCGCCGATAAACAGGTCCACCGCGTATTGCCCGGCCAATTGGCAGAACATCCGGTTGGACCGCAGCGAGCCGTCGCGCCCGGTGAAGAACACGTCGGGACGAGCCGCGATGTAGTTTTCCATCCCCAGCTCGGTGCCGAAGCAATGCACGCTTTCGACCCAGCCGCTTTCAATGGCCGGGATCAGGGTTGGGTGCGGGTTGAGGGTCCAGTTGCGGCAGATCTTGCCTTTGAGGCCGAGGGATTCGCCGTAGGTCGGCAGGATCAATTCGATGGCGGCGGTGTTGAAACCGATGCCGTGGTTCAGGGATTGAACGTTGTGTTTTTCGTAGATCCCGCGGATCGCCATCATCGCCATCAACACGTGCACAGGCTTGATGTGGCGTGGGTCGCGGGTGAACAGCGGTTCGATGTAAAACGGCTTGTCGGCCACCACGACGAAATCGACCCAGGAGGCGGGGATGTCGACGCGAGGCAGGTCAGTGACGTCGTCCACCAATTGATTGACCTGGACAATGACGATGCCGTCGCTGAAGGCGGCTGGTTCGATCAATGCCGGAGTGTCTTCAGTGCTCGCGCCGGTGTAGATGTTGCCGGCGCGGTCGGCCATGAAACCGGCCGAGAGCACGACGTTGGGAATCAGGTCCACCACCAGCCGCGCGTAGAGTTCGATGTAGGTGTGGATCGCGCCGATTTCCAGCAAGCCGTCTTCCAGCAACTGGCTGATGCGCAGGCTCTGGGTACCGGCGAAGGAAAAATCGAGCTTGCGGGCAATGCCGCGTTCGAACAGGTCTAGGTGCTCAGCGCGGCCGACGCTGGGCATGATCATATGCAGGTCATGCAGCTTGGCGGGGTCAGCCTTGACCAGCGAGCGCGAAAGAAAATCCGCCTGCTTCTGGTTATTGCCCTCCAACACCACACGGTCGCCGGGCAGGATCAACGCCTCCAGCGCCGCAACGATCTTGTCGGTGGGCAACACCACACCGTCAGCCAGATCCTTGACCAACGCCAGACGCCGCTGCTTCTCGCTGCGCCGCCGCGTCCATCGCGAGTCGGGGGATATTGTTGTTGTCATGACCACTCCACGGGTTCGCTGTCGTGGGGTAACCATAGGAGGGATGTGTCAGGGCATCAATCAAGCGCAGCGTTGGATCGTTACGCTCACCGTAACGATCACGCAAACCCCTGTGGCGAGGGAGCTTGCTCCCGTTCGGCTGCGCAGCAGTCGTAAAACCATGACGCGGTGCACCTGACACACCTCGGTTGCAGGGGTTGGGGCCGCTTCGCGACCCAGCGGGAGCAAGCTCCCTCGCCACAGCATTGCCCGGTCAGGTCCGCGGTGAATTGAAGGCCGCCATCGCGAGCAAGCTCGCTCCCACATTTAATCTGCGGCGTGCACAAAACCTGTGGGCGCGGGCTTGCTCGCGAAGGGGCCAGAACAATCACCACAACTTTCAATGACAGAGCATCACAACCCGGCCATCTGCTGCTACACACGAATCAGAAGCTGCTCAGCACTTTCCAACAGCTGCGCCAGCAACGCCGGATCTTCATCCATATAGCCTTCGTACTCCGCCAGGTTCCGTCGCTCATGACACAGGGCGAACAACCGAACCTGTACTTTGCCAATATCAGCCGTATGAACCAGGCACTGAAACACCAGATATCGCTTGTCCGAACGGTAGCCACACAAGCGAAGCGCCGTCAGTGCAAGCGCATGGGCAGCGTTGTAAGCCAGGTCGAACCGACTCGCGAAGGACAGCGAAGGCGTTTGCGCATCTTTCAATCGATCCACCGCCGAACGCAGCAGCCCTTCGCACTCCTTGCGAGTCCGACGGCTCGGCTTTCAGTCCACCGCTACGTAACAGGTTCTCCAGATTCTCGTTGCTGCCCATCCTTGGACTCCAAAGGGTTTTGCCCCATCAGGTTGATCTTGTCCTGCTGCGCTACCCGCACGACAAAGCTGTTTTCAGCCGCCAGTTTTGCGGCCCAGTCGCCGGGGGTGTAGAGCGTCGGGTTGAGGACGCGGCCCAGTTGTTCCTCCAGAGGCATGAGCCGCTCCATCACTTCACTGTAGTGGAGGCTTTCGCCGATCAGCATGAGATCAATGTCACTGGATGCGTTTGCCGAGTCCTTGGCGATTGAGCCGTACACAAAGGCCCAGGTGATCTGTTCGGCAAAGGGTTGCAGCGCTTGGCGCAGAGGCTCGGCAATACCAAAGGTCTTGCGGGCGATGCCCAGCAGTTCGGCATAGATCGGGCAGTCGGGATTGGCTTGATAGTGGGTCTGGTTACCCTGGCGTGTCAGGGTCAGCACGCCGGCCTGCAGCAACCGATCCAGCTCGCGCATGAGGCTGCCTTTACCTACTTGTGCCCAGCGGGCGATCTCGTTGGCGTAAAAACTGCGGTCGGGTTTGCCGAACAATAAGCCCAGTACTTTTTGCTGAGTAGTTGTGAACAAGGCTTCGCTGAGGGAAAGGTTTTTCACAGTGGCAACCGATGAGTCCCAAAAAGGGAACGATAGGTCCCTTTTTGGGAATCTTCAACCTTGGCCGGCTAAATGGGGATTTGTGTTTAAAAGTTGCGGCACAGGAAGGGTTGGCGGCTACGCGGTCTGACGTCGCTGCCTACAGCAATGCGGGAACCCGCTGACTGGTGGGGTTTTGTGTTGGTCTTTATCGTTTAGTTGTCGCTGAAAACTCAGCGACCGGGGCTGGAAACCCCAAGAGTACGGGGCGCAAAAGCGTCCTTCATAACGTATGCTTGCGCACCTTTAAAGTGTGCACTCCGTTATGGCGGCTGTGCGCGGAAGACCTTAGGGTCTGCCGGGTCTCCGTACCCCGGGTTTCCAGCCGCGTACAGCTGCCACCCATTCGATTGGAAACCAAATGGGCCAGCTTCAACCCTGTACGGAGATTTCACTATGTTCAAAGCCACTCCCAATCCCCCGGAAACCGACACCGGTTCCGACGCCTCCCTCGATGCAGAAAAAATGAAAGAAGCCGCCGACCGCGCCTTCGCTCACTACTTCCCGCCCGCCGACGCAAAACCCGCCAAACGCCGCAAGCACCAACTCTTCAACGTCGCCCCCGACATCGACGCCGAAGCCCTGCTGGCCAACGCCTCCGAGGACTTGCTGTCCATCAGCGCGATTGCTGCCAACCTGGCGGACGATGTGGAAGGCTCACGCCGCTCGGTCGCCTTGGCCCTTAGTCGATTGGCGGATGGGGTGCAGTTGTTGGTGGAGCAGGCGTTGGATCATTACGAGGCGTTGCAGATGCAGATGCGCGCCAAGGTCTAGCGCATAACCCCTGTGGCGAGGGAGCTTGCTCCCGCTCGGCTGCGCAGCAGTCGCAAAATAATCGGTTCGCTGGAGATTTTGGGGCTGCTTCGCAACCCAGCGGGAGCAAGCTCCCTCGCCACAGGGTACGGGTCAGACCAACCCGGCACTCACAAGTAACTCCTCAAGCGCCAGCAAGTCAGGCACTTTGGCCACTTGCTCCCCCACCTGCACCGCCGCCTGTTCCAGCGAACACAACGGCACATCGACATAGCTCAACTGGCTATCCAGCTTGTACGAGCGCGGAATCCCCTGCACCAGCAGCGCAATGAACTTCAACTCCGGCCGTCCTCCAAGGGCATTGAGGATGACGATCCGCGCGCGCTCGCCAATCACCACTTTATTGCCACACGCCGACTCGAAACTCAGCAGCGGAATCTGCCGATCCCGCCACGTCACCAGCCCCAAGTACCACGGCGGTGTATCGAGGTCGAACGCCCCCGGCTGATAGTCGATCAACTCCGCAACGGCGACGTTGGGCAGGATCAAATTGCGATCTGCCAAGGGCAGCAACAGCCCGGTGAGGTTGCTGGTGCGGTGCTCAAGCATGGGTTTTGCTCCACAGGGCGATGCTTTCGAGCAGCACCGATTCCTGATACGGCTTGCCGAGGTAGTCGTTGACGCCGATGGCCATGGCGCGGTCGCGGTGTTTCTGGCCGGTGCGCGAGGTGATCATGATGATCGGCAGGTGCTGCAATCGTTCGTCGGCACGGACCTGGGTCGCCACTTCGAAGCCGTCCATGCGTGGCATTTCGATGTCCAGCAACATCACGTCGGGCAGGTGATCTTCGAGCAGCAGCATGGCGTCGACCCCGTCCTTGGCGGTCAGCACGTTCATGCCGTGGCGTTCGAGCAAGCGGCTGGTGACTTTGCGCACGGTCACCGAGTCGTCGACCACCAACACCAGCAGCGGCTTGTGCGGCTCGGCTTCAACCTCTTGAGTCATCGACTGTTGCGGCACACGCGCCTGCATGGCGCGAATCGGCGCCAGCAAATCCAGAATCAGCACCACCCGGCCGTCACCGAGAATCGTCGCCCCGGACAAGCCCTGCACCGCCGCAAATTGCGGACCGAGGCTTTTGACCACAATCTCGCGAGTACCGGCCATGGAATCGACTTGCACGGCGATGTGCCGCTCGTTGCATTGCACCAGCAACACCGGCAACGGCAAGCTCTGGCCCAGCAGTTTCGGCCGAGTGCTGGTTTTCAGCAGTTCGCCGAGGTAGCACAGCTCATAGTGCTGGCCGGCGTATTTGTAGGTCGGCGGATCGAGCCGGTAATGCCCTTCGAGTTCGTTGGGCAGCACACGGACGATGCCGTCGATGGTGTTCAGCGGGATCGCGTATTGATCATCAAAGCACTGCACCATCAGCGCCCGATTGACCGACACGGTGAATGGCAGGCGAATGCGGAAATGCACGCCCTGCCCCGCCGTCGAGTCGATGCTCATCGTGCCACCGAGTTGCCGCACCTCTTCATGCACCACGTCCATGCCGACGCCTCGCCCGGAAATCTGGGTGATTTTTTCAGCGGTGGAGAACCCCGGTTGCAGGATGAATTGCAGCACGTCACGGTCGCTGATGTTGCTGTCCGGCGCGAGCATGCCGCGCTTGATCGCCTTGCGCCGCACCGCATCCAACGGCACTCCGGCACCATCGTCGCGGATGTCGAAAATGATGTCGCCACCCTCACGGGACAGGTCGAGGGTGATCCGCCCCTGGGCCGGTTTACCCGCCGCGATCCGCGCTTCGGTGGATTCCAGACCGTGATCCACGGCGTTGCGCAGCATGTGTTCCAGCGGCGGCGCCATGCGTTCCAGCACGTTGCGATCCATCTCGCCTTCAGCGTTGCCGACGACGAATTCCACGTCCTTGCCCAGCTCGCTGGACACCTGGCGGACGATGCGTTTCAAACGCGGCAGCATCCGTTCGAACGGCACCATGCGCGTGCGCATCAGGCCTTCCTGCAATTCGGTGTTGATGCGGCCCTGCTGTTGCAGCAGGTTTTCCGCGTCCTGATTGCGCCGGTCGAGGGTTTCCTTGAGGTCGAGCAAGTCGGAGGCGGATTCGAACAGTGCCCGAGACAGTTGCTGCAATTGCGAATGACGGTCCATTTCCAGCGGATCGAATTCTTCGTAGCCCAGGCGTTCAGCTTCTACCTGCTGACGGCTGAGAATCCGCCCCTGGGTTTCGGTGTCGAGGCGACGCAACTGGTCGCGCATCCGCTCGATGGTGGTTTCCATCTCGCTCAGGGCCACGCGGGCATCGTTGACCTGCTGCTCGATACGGCCACGGAAGATCGAGGTTTCCCCGGCCAGGTTGACCAAGTCGTCGAGCAATTCCGCCGAAACCTTGACCATGTCGGCGCCGGCATCAGGCGTTGGCGTCTCGACTTTGACCGTGGCCGGTGCCACCACTGGCGCCTCGGGCACGGCCGGGTGGCTGAAGTTCTTGATCGCATCGATCAGCCGATCCGCCGGCGGGCAAGGTTCCCCGGCGCGAGTGGCGTCGAGCATCTGCGCCAACCGGTCGTGACTGCTTTGCAACAGCGTGAACAGCGCCGTCGTCGGTTGCAGCACCCCGGCCGACAGGCCTTCGTAGAGAAACTCCAGTTCGTGGGCCAGGTCGCCAATCGGGGCGATTTCCACCATCCGCGCGCCGCCCTTGAGGGTGTGCAGGTCGCGCAGCAGGGTCTCGACTTCCTGTCGATTCGACGGCTCGGCCTGCCAGCGCACCAGCGCCGCGCCGGAGTTTTCGATGATGTCGAAACCTTCCTCGAGGAAGATTTCCAGTAGCTCCGGATCGTGGCCCGGCGAATCATGATCGTGCGTCGGTTCGACGGTTTCAGCCGTGCCGGCATTGCCGTGGCGGAACGCGCGAATCGCTTCGATCAGCTCGTTCGGGTCGTCTAAAGGCTTTTGCTTTTGCAATTGCTCAAGCAACACCGCCAGTCGGTCATGGCTGGTTTGCAGCAACTGGGCCAGTGCTTCGCTGTGGCTGTAGCGGCGATCCACCAGGCCTTCATAAAGGTGTTCCAGTTCGTGGGCCAGGTTACCGACCGGCACGACTTCGGCCATCCGCGCGCCACCCTTGAGGGTATGCAAATCCCGCTGCAACGACGATAGCGGCGCGGCGTTGTCCGGGTCGCTCAACCAGCGCTGCAACGCCTGGCCGGCGCTTTCGAGGATATCCATCGCTTCTTCGAGGAAGATCGAAACGATCTCGTCATTCTGCTCAATCCGAGTCGAGGACTGCGCCAGCTCAGCGGTGGCACTGCCCAGTTCGCGAATGCTCAGCGTCCGGCTGCCGTCGCTGCGGATCAGCCCCGTGGCCGACGGGTCGAGGCTTGTATCGAGCAAATCGCGCAAGGCCCGGACGCGCTCCGGTTGCGAACTGACTTCCTGGCCGGCGGCCAGTTCGTCGAGCATATTGATCAGCGCTTCATGGGCACTTTGCGCTTCATGGAAAAACCCGTCGCTGACCGCCAGGCTGCTTTCTTCCACCGCGCCATACAGGTCGAGCAAGGCTTCGCAGAGTTCGTCCACCGGGTGCAGGTCGGCCAGGTGCGCGCCTTCGCCCAGGGTGGTCAGTTCGTCCAGCAGCGCGCTGAGTTCCTGGCGCTCGCCGGGGTGTTGCTGCCAACGGCGCAACAGGCTTTCGGCATCCAGCAGGATGTCCATGCCCTGGGCCAGGAAGTTGTTGATCAGTTGCGGATCGCGCTTGATCCGCAAGCCGCGGTTTGGTGCTGTAAGAATGGAATGCAGGTGTTCTTCCAACAACGTGTGAGTGCGCTCGATCAACGAACGAGCGCCGGGAATCTCGCCCAGCGGATCAGTCTTGAGTTGGCGCAATCCGAGGCGGAACAGCCCTTCGGCTTCCAGTAGCAACTCGACTTCATCCAGGTCCAGGGCGATCAAGTGCGCCTTGTACTCGCGGGCCAGTTGGTCCAGCGGCGCCGCCAGCTCGACAATCGGCAACACACCGGCCATCGAGGCGCTGCCCTTGAGCGTGTGCAAGGCCCGCTGCAACTCGTCGCTGGCTTGCAGCGGCACATGTTCGGCGGCCTGATCGAGAAAACGATTGAGGCTGGCGAGATGGGTTTCGGCCTCTTTGCGGAAGATCTCCAGCAGCAACGGATCGAGGGCTGCGACGTCTTGGGTGTCCTCATCCGACAGCGACCCATCGCCCTTGGCCAAGGCGTGCGCCCGAGCGGCCAAGCGGTCCACGTCGTCGCGTTGACGCTGGGCATTGGCGGCAAATTCGGTGACCAGTTCCGGCAGCAGGTTCAGCGCGTCAGTCAGCAACTGTTGCACTGCTGGCCCCGGCTCGATGCTGTGCTCCAGCACCCGGTTCAGCAGGTTTTCCATCGCCCAGGCCAACTCGCCCAGCACCAATGCGCGGACCATCCGGCCACTGCCCTTCAAGGTGTGGAAGGCCCGGCGTAGCTCACTTAATGCGCCTGTGTGATCAGCGTTGGCCGACCAGCGCGGCAGGTATTCGCGCAGGGCTTCCAGCACCTCTTCAGTTTCTTCGAGGAAGACTTCCCGCAGCTCATCGTCCACCGGCTCTTCGTCCATTGGCGGCGGCAACAGGCTGCCCGGCGTATTCAGGGCCGGTGGATTGACGGCAGAAACCGGGCTGGCCAGCACATCGGCCAACGACTGCACGGTGTCGGGATCATCCAGTTCCTGCATATCCTGCATGACCTGGGCTTCATTGGGGCTGAGCACGTCTTCGAGCACCGGCACCCGTTTTTCGCTGGGGAAAAACCCGAGCGCGGCCAGGCTCTTTTCCGCCACGTCGAGCAGTTGTTCACTGGACTCTTGCGGGTCGTCGTTGAGACGCTCCAGGTAATACTCGATGCTGGTAATGACGTCGGCCAGGCTGTCCAGTTGCTGCCAACCGGGATGATCGGTGTCCACCAGCAGGTGTTCGCGAATGAAGCTGTTGCACGCTTCGATCAGGCTCGCGGCACGGCTCAGCGGAATCATCGCCAGCGCACCGCGCACTTGGGTCAGCAACGCCGGCAAAGGCTGCAGTTGCTGGCGATCCCAGTCGGCGTCGATGTAGTCGACGATCATGTCTTTGGCTTGTTGCAGGCAGATCCGTGCTTCGCGGATCACGATCTGGTGGATCTGGGTCAGGTCGGTGGTCGGCAGGCGACTTTCTTCCTGGCTCTCCGGCTCCACGGTGCCGACCATCCCGGCCAGCGTCGCCTCGACGTAAAGCAAGGCGCCAGCCACGTCCATCAGGATCGCGTCGTTGGGCTCGCGCTGGCCCTGGGCGAGGCTCAGCACCACCGCCAGTTGATCGATGATGACCTTGCGCGGCTGGCCAAAACCGAGCACCGCCAAGGTGTCGGCGATTTGCCGCAGCGGCGCCAGCAGGCTTTCGAGGTCCGAGGTGTGCTGGCGGTCGCTGCGCACAAACAGGTCCAGGCGTTCCTTGACCCGCACCAGCTCTTCGCACAGCGCGGCGAGCACCGAGCGCATGGCATCGCGGTCAGGGCCGGCCAGCCGTGCGCGTTCTTCGTCGACCATCGCGCTGTCGGGCAGCGCTTCGTCCAGTCCGTAGCGATCTTTCATAGTCAGCATCTGCCCGGTGGGATGTTCGGCTTTGGCAATGTAGAACAACAAGCTTTTGAACAGCTCTGGCGGTGGCGCCTGATTGACGCCGGACATGCCCTGTTCCAGCAAGCGCTTGAGTTCTTTGTCAGCGTTCTTGAACAGGCTGCGCAGCGCCGGGCTGTTGGCAATCGAGCCGCCGCGCATGCCTTCGACCAGCGCCGAAGCGACCTGCCACAACGGGCTCAGCGGCGCTTCACCGCACAACGCTTCGAGCCTGGCGAAGACTTTGGTCAGGTAGTCGAGATTGGTCTCGCCATCCTGTTCACGCAACAGACCGACCAGCGCCATCTGCAACATTTGCCGCAACTTGCGCAGCACATTGGGTAATTCCGCCGGTTCCAGCAGCGCCAGGGCTTCCTTGTCCAGCGCCGGCAAATGCGGCAGTTGCGGGCTGAACAGGCTGGTTTCCGACAGCAGGCTTTCACCCCGGGCACTGCGCAAATCGTTGATCAACGGCAGCACCACCAGCGGCAAGTCACGTCGTGCCCCTTGCACCCGGTCGAGGTAGATCGGCAGTTGCCCCAGTGCCTGTCTTAACAGGTGGATGGCTTCATCGCGATGATTGACGCGGTTTTGTTGCAAGGCGACGGTCAGTTGTTCCATTTCTTCGGCGAGCAGGGCCGCACCGTAGAACTCGACCATCTGCAAACTGCCGTGAACCTGGTGGATACACCCCAGGCACTCGTCCAGCGCATACGTCGCCTGCGGGTCATCCAGCAAGGTTTCCAGTGCTTGATGAGCCTGCTTCAGCGTTTCGGCAATCTCGCCTTTGACCCACTCGAGGGCCACATAGTCGTGCCGATCACCCATAACCACTCCAATCCCCACTTCACTCAAAATGCAGTCGCCCGCAGGCGGTTCAGGCTTTGTCCGTGACCTCGGCCGGCGCGGTCGGCAAGGTGAAACCCGATACAGAACGCCGCAGCTGACTGGCCATTTTCGCCAGGTTGCCGATGCTTTCGGCCGTCGCCGTGGAGCCGGACGAGGTCTGCGTGGTGATCTGCTGGATCACGTTCATCGTCAGGGAAATCTGGCCGGCTGACGACGTCTGTTGCTGCGCAGCGTTGGAAATGCTCTGGATCAGCGCCGCCAGGGTCTTCGAAACGCCTTCGATTTCTTCCAGGGCCACACCGGCATCCTGCGCCAGCCGCGCGCCGCGCACCACTTCGGTGGTGGTCTGCTCCATCGAGATCACCGCTTCATTAGTATCGGTCTGGATCGCCCGCACCAGTGTTTCAATTTGTCGGGTCGCGGCGGACGAGCGCTCGGCCAGGCGCTGCACTTCGTCCGCCACCACGGCAAACCCGCGCCCGGCATCACCGGCCATCGAGGCCTGGATCGCCGCGTTGAGGGCGAGGATATTCGTCTGGTCGGCAATGTCGTCGATCAGGCTGACGATGTCGCCGATTTCCTGGGAAGACTCGCCCAGACGCTTGATCCGTTTGGCGGTGTCCTGGATTTGCTCGCGGATGTTGTCCATGCCATGGATGGTGTTGTGCACCACCTCGTTGCCCTTGTTGGCGATTTCCACCGAGCGCTCGGCCACCGCCGAAGACTCGGCGGCGTTGGCCGAGACCTGGTCGATGGATTGCGCCATCTCGTTGATCGCCGTGGAGGCTTCCGAAATCTGCTGCGCCTGATGCTCCGAGGCCTGGGCCAGGTGCATGGCAGTGGCCTGGGTTTCCTGCACAGCGGCGGCGACCTGGCCGGCGGTGAGGTTGATGGTTGCCACCAAGTCGCGCAATTGGTCGACGGAATAGTTGATCGAGTCGGCGATGGTCCCGGTGAAGTCTTCGGTCACCGAGGCGGTCACGGTCAGGTCACCGTCGGCGAGGTCTTCAATTTCATCGAGCAGGCGCATGATCGCGTTCTGGTTGCGCTCGTTCTTCTCGGCGGTTTCCTGAAGCTGACGATTGGTTTCGCGGACCATCACCAGGCCGATAAGGATGATCGACATCAGCGCCAACAGACCCAGTACGTAGCCGCCGATGGTGTCGGTGTTGCGCCCGCCCGCCAGGTTTTCGAAACCGGTGGCCAGGTGCGAGGCTTCGTCGAGCAGGGTTTGCGACAGGGTGAAAATGTTGGTCGCCGATTCCCGGACCTTGAACAGCTCCGGCGAGGTTTCGAGGATTTCATCCACCGAGCCCGAGACGAATTCGAACAGTTCGGCGATTTCGCTCAGTCGGGCGCGTGCATCCTTGTCTTCAACCTGGCTGATTTTCAGTGCCGGATTGCCCTGGAGCATGCCGTTGAGCACCTGGCCGAACCGCGCCGCATCGCGACCGAAGGCGTCGGCGGCCTGTTGCGAGTTTTCGTCGCCGGACAACACCGTGTTCACCGCACCTAGAATCCGTTCAGCCAACAACGACTGACGCTGAGCCATCACCACCTGAGCCGCCGGGGCGCCGCGTTGGAGGAGGATCTCGACGACCTTCTCGTACTCGACCTGCAACTGCGGCACGGTTTCGGCCAGGGTCGCGGCGACTTGATGCAGGGACAGCACGGTCTGTTCACTGGAGAGAATGGCATCGGTGTTTTTCAGCAGGCGCTCCCAGTCCAGCTGCACGGCGCGCATTTCCGGGCGCACGGTGGACGGGGCTGGCGGCAGGCCGGTGCTCGGATCACCCTTTTTCAGGTAACCCCAGCGCTGGGCAAAGTCGTTGCGCGCATCGCCGAGCAACTTGAACGCGGCAGCCTTGCCGGCGGCGGCTTCGGTGGCGTTCTTGGCGATGCGCTGGGACAGCACGCGCAGCTCACCGGCGTGACCGATGTACTGTTTGTCGTAGGTTGCCTGAGTGTTGAGGTAAGCGAAGTTGGCGAACAGCAGCATGATGAAGACGATCAGCGCGATAAACAGCACGATAATCTGCGAACGGCTGCGCGATCCTTCTGGCTTGCCTGTTTTTGCTTTTGTCATCGGTCCTCGCCTGTTAACCAGCACCCTTCGAACTCACCAAGAAACCTGTGGCGAGGGAGCTTGCTCCCGTTGGACTGCGCAGCAGTCCCCTTCTTTTGTGTTAAGAGGGGCCGCTTCGCGGCCCAACGGGAGCAAGCTCCCTCGCCACAAAAGCTCACCCGCACAAAATTCTGCGATTACACCGCGACTTGCATGAAGCTCTGGGATTGCGCCAGTGCAAACGGGCTGAACACTTGCCAGCTCTGTTCACGCTGGAACCGGCCTTTGACGAAAGCGCCAATCGGGCCGTTGCGTTCGTTCGGCGGCACCGCTTCCAGGCTTTCCTGGGCAAAGTGCTGCAAACCGTAGACTTCATCGACCATCAACCCGGCAAACACATCTTTGTATTCCACCACCAGCACCCGCCGCTGCTTGCGCACCGCCGACAACTCATGACCAAGCTCTTGATCAGAAAAGAAAGCGCACACATCCATGATCGGCAGCAGCCGCCCACGCAAGTTGGCGACGCCCTTGACCCACGGCTTGACCCCCGGCAACTGAGTGAAGCGCGGTTCATGCAGGACTTCGCTGACTTCGCCCATTGGCGCGACATACCAGTGCTCGCCCAGGCGAAAACCGATGCCGCTCCAGCGGTCCTGTCGGGTCAGTTGGGACGGCAAGTCTGCCGCCAGCACGCGACAACGCTGGTCGATCTGCAGCAGCAGTTCGAAAGCCGTCAGCGACTCGGTCATGGCCGCACGATCAACCGGCCAGCACGTTGTTCAGGGTTTTGATCAGGGTTTCTTCATCGACCGGTTTGGTCAGGTAATCCTTGGCGCCCTGGCGTGTGCCCCAGACCTTGTCGGTTTCCTGATCCTTGGTGGTGATGATGATCACCGGGATGTGCCCGGTTTCCGGGTCTTTGGTCAGTTGACGGGTCGCCTGGAAACCGTTGAGGCCGGGCATGACGATGTCCATCAGCACGGCGTCGGGTTTTTCCTGACGGGCCAGGGCCACGCCGTCGGCGCCGTTTTCAGCTTTCAACACTTCATGACCGTGCTTTTCCAGCATGCCGGTCAGTTTGTACATTTCAGTCGGCGAATCATCGACGATCAGAATACGTGCCATGGTCTTCCCCATTCTTCTTGTCGACGCCGGGCCCGCTGGCCGAGCGTCACTGTGCGTGTCCTACTGCGGCAAAACGGCGGCAAAGCCCGGTACATGGGCCTGGATCGCGTTCAGCAGTTCTTCCTTGCTGAAAGGCTTGGTCAAAAACTGATCGGAGCCGACGATGCGCCCCTTGGCCTTGTCGAACAGCCCGTCCTTGGACGACAGCATAATCACTGGCGTGGACTTGAACGCACTGTTGTTCTTGATTAAAGCGCAGGTCTGATAACCATCCAGGCGCGGCATCATGATGTCGACAAAGATAATGCCGGGGTGATTGTCGGCAATCTTGGCCAGCGCATCGAAACCATCGATGGCGGTGATGACTTCACAGCCCACGTTTTTCAACAGCGTTTCGGCGGTGCGGCGAATCGTCTTCGAATCGTCGATCACCATGACCTTCAAGGCGCTGGAATGCTGTTCCATAAATGCTCTACCGTCGCCTTTGCGAATCAATTTGTCCGTTTGACGGCTCGAAACCCTTGATGCTCAAGGGCCAGCGCGACATGGCGACCTTTTTAGCACAGTCTCCAATACCAATCTATCGGGCGACCCTGGCGATGGTTTTTCCTTGACCGGGAACACACTCAGCGCCACTCTGACGCCACTTTTTCTGGCCTTGCGCCTACCCAAATTTCGAGGAAATACCCATGAGCGTTCGCGTCGGGATTGTCATGGACCCAATCGCCAGCATCTCCTATAAAAAGGATAGCTCGCTGGCCATGCTGCTGGCCGCGCAAAAGCGCGGTTGGGAACTGTTCTATATGGAACAGCGGGATTTGTACCAGGGCGAAGGTGAAGCACGGGCGCGGATGCGGCCACTGAAAGTTTTCGCCAACCCGGAAAAATGGTTCGAACTGGAAGCCGAGACCGACGCGTTGCTGAGCGAACTGGACGTGATCCTGATGCGCAAGGATCCGCCGTTCGACATGGAGTTCGTCTACTCCACCTATCTGCTGGAGCAAGCTGAGCGCGCAGGCGTGCTGGTGGTCAACAAGCCGCAGAGCCTGCGCGACTGCAACGAAAAGCTGTTCGCCACGCTGTTCCCGCAGTGCACACCGCCAACCGTGGTCAGCCGCCGCGCCGACGTGCTGCGTGAATTCGCCGCCAAGCACGGCGACGTGATCCTCAAGCCGCTGGACGGCATGGGTGGCACCTCGATCTTCCGTCACCGCGCAGGCGATCCGAACCTGTCGGTGATTCTGGAAACCCTGACCGCGCTGGGCACCCAGCAGATCATGGGCCAGGCTTACCTGCCGGCCATCAAGGATGGCGACAAGCGCATCCTGATGATCGACGGCGAGCCGGTGGATTACTGCCTGGCGCGGATTCCTGCCGCTGGCGAAACCCGTGGCAACCTCGCGGCCGGTGGCCGTGGCGAAGCCCGTCCGCTGACCGACAAGGATCGCTGGATCGCCGCCCAAGTCGGCCCGACCCTGCGCGAGAAAGGCCTGCTGTTCGTGGGCCTGGACGTGATCGGCGAGAGCCTGACCGAAATCAACGTCACCAGCCCGACCTGCATTCGCGAGATTGATAACGCGTTTGGCACCGACATCGGCGGCCTGCTGATGGATGCCATCGATCAGAAGCTCAAGGCCCGTTGATGTAGAACAGCCAAGAAACAACCAACATTGCGTTATCATGCGCGGCCTGTAAAAAACGCGATGTTGGTTTTCTTGTCATGACGCTCCCGTCCGATCTGCCCGCTGAACTCGCCCATCGTGGCGTGCGCCCGGCCGATCGCCTCGGTTTTACCCTGTTTCTGGCGGCGCTGATTCACCTGGCCTTGCTGTTGGGCGTCGGGTTCACCATGGTCGAACCCAAGCAAATCAGCAAAACCCTGGAAATCACCCTCGCCACGTTCAAAAGCGAAACCAAGCCGAAAAAAGCTGATTTCATCGCTCAAGAGAATCAGCAAGGCAGCGGCACCCTGGATAAAAAGGCGATTCCCAAGACCACCGAGGTCGCGCCGTTCCAGGACACCAAGGTGCAAAAAGTCACCCCGCCGCCGGCCGCCAAGCCTGAAGTGCAGGCAGCCGCGCCCAAGGCAGCCGTGACGACCATCGCGCCGAAGCCGAAAAAAGCCGTCGCCAAAAACGAAGAACCCAAGACTGAACCCAAACCCGCCGTGGCCGCGCCGACGTTCGACAGCTCGCAGCTGTCCAGCGACATCGCCAGCCTCGAAGCGGAACTGGCCAACGAACAACAGCTGTACGCCAAACGCCCGCGTATTCACCGCTTGAGCGCGGCGTCGACCATGCGCGACAAGGGCGCCTGGTATAAGGACGAATGGCGCAAGAAAGTCGAGCGCATCGGCAACCTCAATTACCCCGACGAAGCACGGCGCAAGCAGATCTACGGCAATTTGCGGCTGATGGTTTCGATCAACAGCGATGGTTCGCTGTTTGAAGTGCTGGTGCTGGAGTCGTCCGGGCAACCGTTGCTGGATCAGGCAGCACAGCGGATCGTCAGGCTGGCGGCGCCATTTGCACCGTTTACCGGGGATTTGTCGGATGTCGATCGGCTGGAAATCATCCGCACGTGGAAATTCGCCCGGGGCGACAAACTCTCCAGTAACTGAGCACCGCAAATCCCCTGTGGGAGCGGGCTTGCTCGCGAATGCGGTCGATCATTCAACATTGATGCCGACTGACACAACGCCTTCGCGAGCAAGCCCGCTCCCACATTTGATCGCCGTTGACTGCCAAATTGCGGCATCCCCAGCTTGTCAGTTCGCCCCTCCAACGCCACACTAGCGCTCATGAAGAACGTCAGCCCCAGCTACCTCAAGCATCACTTCCTGATCGCCATGCCGCACATGGCCGACCCGAACTTTGCGCACACCTTGACCTACATCGTCGAGCACACGGCCAATGGTGCCATGGGGCTGGTGGTCAACCGTCCGCAAGAACTGAACCTGGCCGATATCCTCGAGCAACTGCGCCCGGACATCGAGCCGCCGTTGCTCTGCCAGCATGTGCCGATCTTTATCGGCGGGCCGGTGCAGACTGATCGCGGGTTTGTCCTGCATCCCTCGGGGAAAACCTTTCAGGCCACCGTCGAACTCGACGGCGAACTGGCCCTGTCGACCTCCCAGGATGTGCTGTTCGCCATCGCTGACGGCGTCGGCCCGGCGAAAAGTGTGATCACTCTCGGCTACGCGGGCTGGGAAGCCGGACAACTGGAGGCCGAACTGGCCGACAACGCCTGGCTGACCTGCCCTTACGACGCCGACATCCTGTTCAACACCAGCAGCGAACTGCGCCTCGAAGCGGCGGCCAAGCACCTGGGTGTCAATCTCAGCCTGCTGACCAGCCAGGCGGGCCACGCCTGATGGCCCTGCGACTGATTTTGGGTTTCGACTACGGCACCAAACAGATCGGCGTAGCGGTCGGCCAGGTGATTACCGGCCAGGCCCGTGAGCTGTGCACCTTGAAGGCACAAAACGGTATTCCCGATTGGAATCAGGTCGAAGCCCTGATCAAGGAATGGAAGCCCGACGCCGTGGTAGTCGGCCTGCCGCTGAACATGGACGGCACGCCAAGCGACATGTGCCTGCGGGCCGAGAAGTTCGCCCGCCGCCTCAACGGTCGTTACAACTTGCCCTTCTATACCCACGACGAGCGTCTGACCACGTTCGAAGCCAAGGGCGAGCGGCGTGATCGTGGCGGCCAGAAAGGCAGTTACCGCGATAACCCGGTCGATGCCATCGCCGCCGCCCTGCTGCTGCAAGGCTGGCTCGACGAAAACACCGCACTGTTCGAATCCTGAAGAGCCGCCACGCGTCTCTCTTAGTTACAACCCGAGCCACACCCGGCAATGCCGAGGCTCGGGCCCAAGAAGGAGCAACCATGAGCCTGCCCAATCCCGTTGAACTGATCAGCCAGATGGCGACCCGGCTTGACGCCTATCTGGCCAAACGTGGCATCAGCGAACCACGTTACATCGGTATTCGTACCGGCGGCGTCTGGGTCGCCCAGGCGTTGCTCGATGAACTGGGCAGCGATTCGCCGCTCGGCACCCTGGACGTATCCTTCTACCGCGACGACTTCAGCCAGAACGGCTTGCACCCGCAAGTGCGCCCTTCGGCCCTGCCGTTCGAGATCGAAGGCCAGCACCTGGTGCTGATCGACGACGTACTGATGAGCGGCCGGACCATCCGCGCCGCCATGAACGAACTGTTCGACTACGGCCGCCCGGCCAGCGTAACGCTGGTCTGCCTGCTGGACCTGGACGCCGGCGAGCTGCCGATCCGCCCGAACGTGGTGGGCGCGACCTTGTCGCTGGCCGCCCACGAGCGGGTGAAGCTGTCCGGCCCGGAGCTCAAGCTCGAACTGCAAGACCTTGCCCTTTAATTCGCCCTATTGAGAGTCCCCCTCGCGATGACGCCTCTAGACACCAAGCGCCCGCTGCAGCTCAATGATCAGGGCCAGCTGCGCCACTTCCTCTCGCTCGACGGTTTGCGCCGCGAGCTGCTGACGGAAATCCTCGATACCGCCGACTCGTTCCTCGAAGTCGGCGCCCGGGCGGTAAAGAAGGTCCCGTTGCTGCGCGGCAAAACCGTGTGCAACGTGTTCTTCGAGAACTCCACCCGCACCCGTACCACTTTCGAACTGGCGGCCCAGCGCCTGTCGGCGGACGTGATCACCCTGAACGTATCGACGTCGTCGGCGAGCAAGGGCGAAACCCTGCTCGACACCCTGCGCAACCTCGAAGCCATGGCCGCCGACATGTTCGTCGTGCGTCACGGTGACTCCGGCGCGGCGCACTTCATCGCCGAACACGTGTGTCCGCAGGTGGCGATCATCAACGGCGGCGACGGCCGTCACGCCCACCCGACGCAGGGCATGCTCGACATGCTCACCATCCGTCGGCACAAGGGCGGCTTCGAAAACCTCTCGGTGGCCATCGTCGGCGACATCCTGCACTCGCGGGTCGCGCGCTCGAACATGCTCGCGCTGAAAACCCTCGGCTGCCCGGACATCCGCGTGATCGCGCCGAAAACCCTGCTGCCGATCGGCATCGAGCAATACGGCGTGAAGGTCTACACCGACATGACCGAAGGCCTGAAAGACGTCGACGTGGTGATCATGCTGCGCTTGCAGCGTGAACGCATGACCGGCGGCCTGCTGCCGAGCGAAGGCGAGTTCTACCGCCTGTTCGGCCTGACCACCGCGCGCCTGGCCGGCGCAAAACCGGATTGCATCGTCATGCACCCGGGGCCGATCAACCGCGGGGTGGAGATTGAGTCGGCAGTGGCCGACGGCCCGCACTCGGTGATCCTCAACCAGGTTACCTACGGTATTGCGATTCGTATGGCCGTGCTGTCCATGGCCATGAGCGGGCAGACTGCGCAACGTCAATTCGAGCAGGAGAAAGCCCAGTGAAGCTCAGCATTCTCGGCGCCCGCGTCATCGATCCAACCTCGGGGCTGGATAAAGTTACCGACATTCATATCGAAGCCTGCAAGATCGTCGCCCTTGGTGCTGCGCCGGCCGGTTTTGTCCCGGTCGAGACCATCGACGCCAAAGGCCTGGTGGCCGCACCTGGCCTGGTTGACCTGAACGTCGCCCTGCGCGAGCCGGGTTACAGCCGCAAAGGCTCGATTGCCAGCGAAACCCGCGCCGCTGCGGCCGGTGGCGTGACCAGCCTATGCTGCCCGCCAAAAACCAAACCGGTGCTGGACACTTCGGCCGTGGCCGAATTGATCCTCGACCGCGCCCGCGAGGCCGGCAACACCAAAGTCTTCCCGATTGGCGCCCTGAGCAAAGGCCTGGACGGCGAACAGCTGGCCGAGCTGGTCGCCTTGCGCGATGCCGGCTGCGTGGCCTTCGGCAACGGTCTGGAGAGCTTCCGCAACACCCGCACCCTGTGCCGGGCGCTGGAATACGCGGCGACGTTCGACCTGACAGTGATTTTCAACTCGCAGGATCATGACCTGGCCGAAGATGGCTTGGCCCACGAAGGCCCGACCGCGAGTTTCCTTGGCTTGCCGGGCATTCCGGAAACCGCCGAAACCGTGGCCCTGGCCCGGGATCTGTTGCTGGTCGAGCAAAGCGGCGTGCGTGCGCACTTCAGCCAGCTCACCAGCGCTCGCGGCGTGGCCCTGATCGCCCAGGCCCAGGCCCGCGGACTACCGGTGACCGCCGATGTGGCGCTGTATCAGCTGATCCTGACTGACGAAGCGCTGATCGATTTCAACAGCCTCTATCACGTCCAGCCGCCGCTGCGCACCCGCGCCGACCGTGATGGTCTGCGTGCGGCGGTGAAGTCCGGGGTGGTTTCGGCCATCTCCAGCCATCACCAACCTCACGAGCGCGACGCCAAACTGGCGCCGTTCGGTGCCACCGAGCCGGGCATCAGCAGCGTTGAACTGCTGCTACCGCTGGCGATGACGTTGGTGGAGGACGGTTTGCTCGATCTGCCGACACTGTTGACCCGTCTCAGTGCCGGACCTGCCGAGGCCTTGCGCCTGCCGGCGGGTAAATTGACCGTCGGTGGGGCGGCGGACATCGTGCTGTTCGACCCGGCGGCTTCGACCGTGGCCGGCGAAACCTGGCTGTCCAAGGGTGAAAATTGCCCGTTTATTGGCCACAGCCTGCCGAGTGTGGTGCGTTACACCTTGGTGGATGGACGGATTAGCCACCAGGTTTAAGACCGCGCCGCTCCCATCGCGAGCTGGCTCGCTCCCACATTGGAATGCGTTCCCCTGTGGGAGCGAGCCTGCTCGCGATGACTTACTGGAAGGCGCCGCGACTCTGTGCGTTACGCACCGACACTTGGTCGTTCAGTGTCCAGAAGTCATACAGCACTCCCACGAAGAACAACCCGCCCGTCACCAGGTACAGCAACCCGCTGATCCACTTCCCTTGATACATCCGGTGCACGCCGAATACCCCAAGAAACGCCAGCAGAATCCACGCAACGTTGTATTCGATGGGCCCGGCGGTAAACCGCAGGTCGGCTTCCCGGTCCATGGCCGGAATCAGAAACAGGTCGATCAGCCAACCGATGCCCAGCAAACCAAACGTGAAGAACCAGATCGTCCCGGTCACCGGCTTGCCGTAATAGAAGCGGTGAGCCCCGGTAAAACCGAAAATCCAAAGCAGGTATCCGATCACTTTGCTGTGGGTGTCTTGCTGCGCCGCAGACTGTTGATAGGTGTTCATGAAGGACCTCGATTCACACGATAGATAAATATTGTTGAATTCTTTGTGACTTTTTTACAGGCGTCCGACGTATGGCAAATGCTACCTTCACTCCCGTCAAAGCCTTATACCACCTGACCCCTGTCAGACAATCGCGTCAATCTACCGCTTATTTGGTTCCGTTGACCCCCAGGTCCAATCGACCAACGGACTCGGAAGGGCCAAAAAAGCTGTTATAAAGTTGCGCGCTAACCCATATGAGCCTTGCCTAATGCGTCCATTTTTCAAGACATGGCTAACCATTTGCCTATTAATGCCACTGGCCGCCCACGCCACCAATCGTGAGCAACGTCTTCCTAACGTTAATGGTTACACCCCTAAATCCCATGTTTCTGCTCCTACGAGCAAAAACAAACAAACTGCAAAACATTCCACCCACCTGGCCACTGCCAACAGCAAGCTGGTTCCGCCGATGGCGAACAAGCAAAGCAGCAACGTGTTGAGCCGTGCCGTGAATGTCCTCGGCACTCCTTATCGTTGGGGCGGCAGCAGCCCAAGTAAAGGGTTCGACTGCAGTGGTTTGGTGAAATATGCGTTTAACGACGCTACCTTCGACCTGCCACGGACCTCCAACGCGATGGCCAGCGGTCATGGGCAGAAAGTCGAACGCAAGGATCTGAAGCCGGGCGATCTGATTTTCTTCAATATCAAGAGCCGTAAGGTCAATCACGTTGCCATCTACCTGGGCAACGACCGCTTCATCCACGCACCGCGCCGTGGCAAGGCGGTGTCCATCGATACGCTGAAGAAACCGTACTGGGAAAGCCACTACGTGGTAGCCAAGCGGGTTTTGCCGAAAGAACCGCATCAGATGCGCGTCGTTCAGCGCTGATTTGAATTTCCGGGGTCAGCTCCGGAAGTTGCTTTGGACATGATGGCCTCTTCGCGGGCAAGCCTCGCTCCTACAGGTTTTATATGTGCCGCAAAAATGCGCATAACCTGTAGGAGCGAGGCTTGCCCGCGAAGGCGTTTCTGGACCGATCAAAAGTTATCCGGCGACCGCGCCTTCTCCCGCGCATGCTCGCGGCTGATCAAGCCCTTGGTCACCAACTCCTTCAGGCACATATCCAGCGTCTGCATCCCCAGGTTGCCCCCGGTCTGAATCGACGAGTACATCTGCGCCACCTTGTCCTCGCGGATCAGGTTACGGATCGCCGACGTGCCGAGCATGATCTCGTGTGCCGCGATCCGCCCGCCGCCGATCTTCTTGACCAGTGTCTGGGACACCACCGCCAGCAATGACTCGGACAACATCGAGCGCACCATCGACTTCTCGTCCCCCGGAAACACGTCAACCACCCGGTCGATGGTTTTCGCCGCCGACGTGGTGTGCAGCGTGCCAAACACCAGGTGACCGGTCTCGGCCGCGGTTAGGGCCAGGCGAATAGTCTCCAGATCGCGCATCTCCCCGACCAGAATCACATCCGGGTCTTCGCGCAGGGCCGAGCGCAGTGCGGTGGCGAAGCTTCGGGTATCGCGGTGGACTTCGCGCTGGTTGATCAGGCATTTGCGCGATTCATGGACGAACTCGATCGGGTCTTCGATGGTGAGTATGTGGTGATGGCGATGGTTGTTCAGGTAATCAATCATCGCCGCCAGGGTGGTGGACTTGCCGGAACCGGTCGGGCCGGTCACCAGCACCAGGCCACGGGGCGCTTCGGTAATCTTGCGAAACACATCTCCCATGCCAAGGTCATCCATGCTCAGGACCTTGGACGGGATGGTCCGGAACACCGCACCGGCGCCGCGGTTCTGGTTGAACGCGTTAACTCGAAAGCGCGCCACGCCTGGCACTTCAAAGGAGAAGTCGGTTTCCAGGTGCTTCTCGAAGTCCACCCGCTGGGTGTCGTTCATGATGTCGTAGATCAGCTCGTGCACCTGTTTGTGGTCCAGGGCCGGCAGGTTGATGCGCCGCACGTCGCCGTCGACGCGAATCATCGGTGGCAGGCCGGCAGACAGGTGCAAGTCGGACGCGCCCTGTTTCGCGCTGAATGCCAGCAGCTCAGTGATATCCATAGCGCTCCTCAATTCCAGTAGAATGCCGCGAACCTTCAGACCAGCGGCGCCTCTTGATGTCCACGATAGCAGACAACATTCTCCAGGTTAGTTCGCGCATACACGCAGCAACACTCGCCGCCCAGCGCGACGAGCACAGCGTCCAGCTACTGGCCGTGAGCAAGACCAAGCCTGCCGAGGCCCTGCGTGAAGCCCACGCCGCCGGGATCCGCGACTTTGGCGAGAACTATCTGCAGGAAGCCCTCGGCAAACAGCTCGAATTGGCCGACCTGCCCTTGATCTGGCACTTCATCGGCCCCATTCAATCGAACAAGACTCGCGCTATCGCCGAGCACTTCGCTTGGGTGCATTCCGTGGATCGTTTGAAAATCGCACAACGCCTGTCCGAACAACGTCCTGCCGATCTGCCCCCGCTGAACATCTGCATCCAGGTCAACGTCAGCGGTGAAGACAGCAAGTCCGGCTGCACCCCGGCCGACCTGCCGGCCCTGGCCAATGCCATCAGCGCCTTGCCGCGCCTCAAGCTACGCGGGTTGATGGCGATCCCTGAGCCGACTGAAGATCGCGCCGCCCAGGACGCCGCTTTTGCTGCCGTGCAAAGCCTGCAAGCCAGCCTCAATCTGCCGCTCGACACACTTTCCATGGGCATGAGCCACGACCTTGAGTCAGCCATCGCCCAAGGCGCCACTTGGGTCCGCATCGGTACGGCCCTGTTTGGCGCCCGTGATTACAGTCAACCGAACAATGGCTGACTTCTCTCTTGATAAGGACCTGACATGAGCAAGACTCGTATTGCCTTTATCGGTGCCGGCAACATGGCCGCCAGCCTGATCGGTGGCCTGCGCGCCAAGGGTCTGGACGCGGCCCACATCCGCGCCAGCGATCCCGGCGCTGAAACCCGTGCTCGCGTGAACGCTGAACACGGCATCGAAGTATTCGCCGACAACGCCGACGCGATTCAAGACGCCGACGTGGTCGTACTGGCGGTCAAACCCCAGGCGATGAAAGCCGTGTGCGAAGCGATTCGCCCAAGCCTCAAGCCGAATCAACTGGTGGTGTCCATCGCCGCCGGCATCACCTGTGCCAGCATGACCAACTGGCTCGGCGCCCAGCCGATCGTGCGCTGCATGCCCAACACCCCGGCGCTGCTGCGTCAGGGCGTGAGCGGTTTGTACGCCACCGCCGAGGTGAACGCCGAACAACGCCAACAGGCGCAAGAGCTGCTGTCCGCCGTCGGCATCGCGCTGTGGCTGGACGAAGAGCAGCAACTGGACGCGGTGACCGCTGTTTCCGGTTCGGGCCCTGCGTACTTCTTCCTGTTGATCGAAGCGATGACCGCCGCGGGCGTGAAACTCGGCCTGCCGGCAGACATCGCCGCACAACTGACCCTGCAAACCGCACTGGGCGCCGCCCACATGGCGGTCGCCAGTGACGTGGACGCAGCAGAACTGCGTCGCCGCGTGACTTCGCCGGCCGGCACCACGGAAGCGGCCATCAAGTCGTTCCAGGCCGGGGGCTTCGAAGCCCTGGTCGAAAAAGCACTCGGCGCCGCCGCCCACCGCTCAGCCGAGATGGCCGAGCAACTGGGTCGCTAATCAGCTCTTACAAAGGAATCAATGATGCTTGGACTCAATGACGCTGCCATTTTTGTAATTAAAACCCTGGGCAGCCTGTACCTGCTGATCGTGCTGATGCGCTTTATCCTGCAACTGGTTCGGGCGAATTTCTACAACCCGCTCTGCCAGTTCATCGTCAAAGCCACTCAACCGTTGCTCAAGCCTCTGCGCCGAGTCATCCCGAGCATGTTCGGGCTGGACATGTCGTCACTGGTATTGGCGCTGATCATTCAGATGGCGCTGATCGCGGTCATCCTGACGCTCAAGGGCTTCCAGGTCGACTGGCTGTTTTTGATCCCTTGGGCTCTGATCGCTCTCTTCGCGCTGTTTTTGAACATTCTGTTCTACGCGATGATCATCAGCGTGATTCTGTCTTGGGTCGCACCGGGTAGCCACAATCCGGGCGCCGAACTGGTTGCTCAGATTACTGAACCGGTACTCGCGCCGTTCCGCCGGATTCTTCCGAGCCTGGGCGGCCTCGACATCTCGCCGATCTTCGCGTTTATCCTGATCCAGTTGCTGCAAAGCTGGGTGATCCCGCGCCTGGCTTACTTCGCCTTCATGCCGCAGGGCCTGCTCGGGCTGATCTGATGAGCTACTTTCGCTGGGACGGTGATGATCTGATTCTGGAGTGTCACCTGCAACCGGCGGCCCGCGGCGATGATTTCTGCGGGCTACACGGCGATAGATTGAAGATCCGCCTGACCGCGCCGCCCGTTGAGGGCAAGGCCAATGCGTACTTGATGGCGTTTTTGGCCAAGGCGTTCGGGGTTTCCAAGAGCCAGGTGAGCTTGCTCAGCGGCGAGTTGAACCGGCAGAAACGAGTGCGGATTTGTTCGCCGAAGAAGCTGCCGGAGTTGCCGGACCTGGTGCGTCCGGCAGGTTGACCGCGTCATCGTTCTTCGCGGGCAAGCCACGCTCCCACAGGGGTACGCATTCCAATGTGGGAGCGTGGCTTGCCCGCGATGGCCGCACCACGGTTTAACTGAATGAAATCAGGCCCGGCCTTTGCTTGCCGCTAGCCACACTGGTCTTTAGACTTACGCCTCATTTCAACGAGAGCAGGGTCGATGCCAACTGCCTTTCCCGCCGATTCTGTTGGTCTGGTGACGCCGCAAGTGGCGCACTTCAGTGAACCCCTGGCCCTGGCCTGCGGCCGTTCGCTCCCAGCTTATGACCTGATCTATGAAACCTACGGCACGCTGAACGCCACGGCGAGCAACGCCGTGCTGATCTGCCACGCCTTGTCCGGTCACCATCACGCTGCCGGCTTCCACAGCTCCGACGACCGTAAACCCGGTTGGTGGGACAGCTGCATCGGCCCCGGCAAGCCGATCGACACCAGCAAGTTCTTCGTGGTCAGCCTGAACAACCTCGGCGGCTGCAACGGTTCTACCGGCCCGAGCAGTATCAATCCGGAAACCGGTAAACCGTTCGGCGCCGATTTCCCGGTGCTGACCGTGGAAGACTGGGTGCACAGTCAGGTGCGACTGTCCGACCTGCTCGGCATCAGCCAGTGGGCGGCGGTGATTGGCGGCAGCCTCGGCGGCATGCAGGCCTTGCAGTGGACCATCACCTATCCTGATCGCGTGCGGCATTGCCTGGCCATCGCCTCGGCGCCCAAGCTGTCGGCACAGAACATCGCCTTCAACGAAGTGGCGCGCCAGGCGATCCTGACCGACCCCGAGTTCCACGGCGGTTCGTTCCAGGAAGCGGGCGTGATCCCCAAGCGCGGCTTGATGCTGGCGCGGATGGTCGGCCACATCACCTACCTGTCCGACGATTCCATGGGCGAGAAATTCGGCCGCGGCCTGAAGAGCGAAAAGCTCAACTACGACTTCCACAGCGTCGAGTTCCAGGTCGAGAGCTACCTGCGCTATCAGGGCGAAGAGTTCTCCGGGCGCTTTGACGCCAACACCTATCTGCTGATGACCAAGGCGCTGGACTACTTCGACCCGGCGGCGAACTTCGACGATGACCTGGCGAAAACCTTCGCCGGCGCCACCGCCAAGTTCTGCGTGATGTCCTTCACCACCGACTGGCGCTTCTCCCCTGCCCGCTCGCGGGAACTGGTGGACGCGCTGATGGCGGCCAAGAAAGACGTCTGCTACCTCGAGATCGACGCTCCGCAAGGCCACGACGCCTTCCTGATTCCGATCCCGCGTTACTTGCAGGCGTTCAGCAACTACATGAACCGTATTAGTTTGTGAGAAAGCCATGAGAGCTGATCTGGAAATCATCCAGGAATGGATTCCCGCCGGTAGCCGCGTGCTCGACCTCGGTTGCGGCGACGGCGAACTGCTGACCTGGCTACGGGACAACAAGCAAGTCACCGGCTATGGCCTGGAAAACGACGCGGACAACATCGCCGAGTGCGTGGCCAAGGGCATCAACGTGATCGAGCAGGATCTGGACAAGGGCCTCGGCAACTTTGCCAGCAACAGCTTCGACGTCGTGGTCATGACCCAGGCGCTGCAAGCCGTGCACTACCCGGACAAGATCCTCGACGAAATGCTGCGGGTCGGTCGCCAGTGCATCATCACCTTCCCCAACTTCGGTCACTGGCGCTGCCGCTGGTACCTGGCGAGCAAGGGCCGGATGCCGGTTTCCGAGTTTCTGCCGTACACCTGGTACAACACGCCGAACATCCACTTCTGCACTTTCGGCGACTTTGAAGAATTGTGCCGCGAACGTGAAGCGAAGGTCATTGATCGGCTTGCCGTGGATCAACAGCACCGACACGGGTGGGCCAGTAAGCTATGGCCTAATCTATTAGGTGAGATCGGTATCTACCGCGTCAGCAGCCCAGGGCTGCAAGACCACAAGGTCGCGGTCTGAACCACGCCACTTCAAGGAGAACGATCATGGGTCGTCTAGCACTGTTTCTACTTACTGCCTGCCTGAGCGTCACTGCCATGGCCGCCGACGTCATCAAAGGCGAGCGTCAGGAAACCTTTGGCGACGTGACGGTGCACTACAACACCTTCAACTCCACCTACCTGACGCCGGACATTGCCAAAGCGGCGGAACTGATCCGCAGCAAGAGTCAGGGCGTGATCAACGTTTCGGTAATCAAGGACGGCAAACCACTGATCTCTCAGGTCAGCGGCACGGTCAAAGACCTGACCAGCCAGAGCGTCCCGTTGAGTTTCAAACAGGTGACTGAGCAAGGTGCGGTTTACTACATTGCCCAGTACCCGGTGCCTCAGCAGGAAATCCGCACGTTCGAGATCAAGGTCCAGAACGGCGACAAAATCAACACCATCAATTTCAACCAAGAGCTTTTCCCCGGCGAATGATGAACTTCACGCAACTCGTACTGGCCAGCCATAACGCCGGCAAACTCAAGGAACTCCAGGCCATGCTCGGCGAATCGGTGCAATTGCGCTCGATCGGCGAGTTCAGCAGCGTCGAGCCGGAAGAAACCGGCCTGTCGTTCGTCGAGAACGCCATCCTCAAGGCCCGCAACGCCGCGCGCATCTCCGGCTTGCCGGCGCTGGCCGATGATTCGGGGCTGGCGGTGGATTTCCTTGGCGGTGCGCCGGGGATCTACTCCGCGCGTTACGCTGACGGTCAGGGCGATGCGGCGAATAACGCCAAGCTGCTCGACGTACTCAAAGACGTGCCTGAAGCCGAACGCGGCGCGCAGTTCGTTTGCGTCCTGGCGCTGGTGCGGCATGCCGACGATCCGTTGCCGATCCTTTGCGAAGGCTTGTGGCACGGGCGCATTCTGCCGACGGCCAGCGGCCAGCACGGTTTTGGCTATGACCCGCTGTTCTGGGTGCCGGAGCGCAACTGCTCCAGCGCCGAGCTGAGCCCAAGCGACAAGAACCTGATCAGCCACCGCGCCCGTGCAATGGATCTGCTGCGCCAGCGTCTGGGCCTGAAATGACCCACGACTCATCCGCGTCGCCGCTGATCTTCGGCGGCGCCGCCCAATCACCTCGGGCCGCGCTGCCAACGTTGCCGCCCCTGGCGCTGTACATCCACATCCCGTGGTGTGTGCGCAAATGCCCTTATTGCGACTTCAACTCCCACACCGCCAGCCCGGTGTTGCCGGAAGAAGAGTACGTCGACGCATTGCTGGCCGACCTCGATCAGGATCTACACGCGGTTTACGGCCGTGAGCTGAGCTCGATCTTCTTTGGTGGCGGCACTCCGAGCCTGTTCAGCGCCGAGGCCTTGGGCCGTTTGCTCAAAGGCGTGGAGCAGCGGATTCCGTTTGCCAGCGACATCGAAATCACCCTGGAAGCCAACCCGGGGACGTTCGAGCAGGAGAAGTTCGTCGCCTACCGGGCACTGGGCATCAATCGCCTGTCGATCGGCATCCAGAGCTTCCAGGAAGAGAAACTCAAAGCGCTGGGGCGGATTCACAACGGTGACGAAGCGGTGCGAGCCGCCGGCATGGCCCGTCAGGCCGGGTTCGACAACTTCAATCTGGACCTGATGCACGGTTTGCCCGATCAGTCGCTGGACGACGCCTTGAGCGACCTGCGCCAGGCCATCGCGCTGAAGCCGACCCACTTGTCCTGGTATCAGCTAACGCTGGAGCCGAACACGGTGTTCTGGAACCAGCCGCCGACGCTGCCGGAAGACGACACGTTGTGGGACATTCAGGAAGCCGGGCAGGCGCTGTTGGCCGAGCACGGTTACGCGCAATACGAAGTCTCGGCCTATGCCCAGCCCGGTCGCCCGGCGCGGCATAACCTCAATTACTGGAGTTTCGGCGACTTCATCGGCATCGGCGCTGGCGCCCACGGCAAGCTCAGCCACCCGGACGGGCGCATCGTCCGGACCTGGAAGACACGTCTGCCGAAGGACTACCTCAACCCGGCCAAAAGCTTCAAGGCCGGCGAGAAAGCCCTGACCAACGACGAGCTGCCATTCGAGTTCCTGATGAACGCCTTGCGCCTGACCGAGGGAGTGGAATCGCGACTGTATCCGGAACGTACCGGGCTGCCGCTGGAAAGCCTCGCCGAAGGTCGCCGTGAAGCCGAACAAAGCGGCTTGTTGCAGGTCGAACCGTCACGTCTGGCGGCCACCGAGCGCGGACAACTGTTTCTCAATGACTTGCTGCAGACATTTCTGAGCTGATTTCAGCCTTAAGGGAAAACCAATGGATTTGATCCTCGACCTGCTCGCCACCGTGTCCCGCTGGAGCCGTAGCAACCTGTCGGAAATCTCTCTGGCACTGGTGGGTTGCCTGCTGGTGCTGTTCGGCGCGGACATCAAAGGCTGGGTCGAACAACGCCTGGGCGGCCTCGCCGGCGCTTTGCGCGTCCCGATGATGGCCCTGCTGTGCATGGTCGGCAGTGGGCTTGCGCTGATCTACGCCACGCCATGGATCATCAAAGGCCTGAGCCAGTTCAACAACTACAGCCTGGCACCGGTGTTGCTGGTGGTGCTGGTGTTGATTGGCGTAGTAGCCGACCGCCGCTGATTTCAGCTGCAACCGAAAACAACTGTGGGAGCGAGCTTGCTCGCGAAGGCGGTGTATCAGTCGACATTAAAGTTGAATGACACACCGCTTTCGCGAGCAAGCCCGCTCCCACATTGGGTATTGCGTAGGGCTTAGGACTGCTTTTCGAACTTCAGGTCCCACACGCCATGCCCAAGACGTTCGCCGCGGCGTTCGAACTTGGTGATCGGGCGCTCGGTCGGGCGCGGGACGCATTTGCCGTCTTCGGCAAGGTTGCGGTAACCCGGTGCGACGTTCATCACTTCCAGCATGTACTCGGCGTACGGTTCCCAGTCGGTGGCCATGTGCAGAATGCCGCCGACTTTCAACTTGCTGCGCACCAGTTCAGCGAACGACGCCTGAACGATACGGCGCTTGTGGTGACGGCTCTTGTGCCACGGGTCCGGAAAAAACAGCATCAGACGATCGAGGCTGTTATCGGCCACGCAATTGTTGAGCACTTCGATCGCGTCGCAATCGTAGACCCGCAGGTTGGTCAGGCCCTGAGTCAGCACGCCATTAAGCAGCGCGCCAACACCCGGGCGGTGAACTTCCACACCGATGAAATCCTGCTCCGGCGAAGCGGCAGCCATTTCCAACAGCGAATGACCCATGCCGAAACCGATTTCCAGGGAACGCGGCGCCGAACGGCCAAACACTTGGTCGAAGTCTACCGGCGCATCGGCCAGCGGCAGGACGAACAGCGGGGTGCCCTGCTCCAGGCCTTTTTGCTGGCCTTCGGTCATGCGCCCGGCGCGCATCACGAAACTCTTGATGCGGCGGTGTTGGCGTTCTTCGCCTTCTTCCGGCTGGATAGGCGTGTCGTTTGATTCAGTCATCAATGGCTCTTACTTGATCAGACCATCCAGCGGCGAGGAGGCGCTGGCATAGAGTTTTTTCGGCATGCGGCCGGCGAGGTAGGCCAAGCGGCCTGCAACGATGGCGTGTTTCATGGCTTCAGCCATCATGATCGGCTGCTGGGCGTGAGCAATGGCCGAATTCATCAGCACCGCTTCGCAACCCAGTTCCATCGCGATGGTGGCGTCGGAAGCGGTACCGACACCGGCATCCACCAGCACCGGGATCTTGGCTTCTTCGAGGATGATCTGCAGGTTATACGGGTTGCAGATCCCCAGGCCAGTACCGATCAGACCGGCCAGCGGCATGACCGCGATAACGCCGATTTCCGCCAGTTGACGGGCAATGATCGGGTCATCGCTGGTGTAAACCATCACGTCGAAACCTTCCTTGACCAGCACTTCGGCGGCCTTGAGGGTTTCGATCACGTTAGGGAACAGGGTTTTCTGGTCCGCCAGCACTTCCAGCTTCACCAGGTTATGGCCGCCGAGCAGCTCACGGGCCAGGCGACAGGTGCGCACAGCCTCGGTAGCGTCGAAGCAACCGGCGGTGTTCGGCAGGAAGGTGTAGCGATCCGGCGACAGGACTTCAAGCAGGTTCGGTTCGCCCGGGTTCTGGCCCAGGTTGGTGCGGCGCACGGCGAAGGTGACGATCTCGGCACCCGAGGCTTCGATGGCCAGGCGGGTTTCTTCCATGTCACGGTACTTGCCGGTACCTACCAGCAAACGCGACTGGTAAGTACGACCGGCCAGGACGAAGGGCTTGTCGCTACGAACGATGCTCATGGGAAATCCTCTGTAGGGGTGAGGTTCTTGCAGAATTCTGTGCCCTTATGGGCCGGGCGACTAGCCACCGCCGATGGCGTGCACGACTTCGACGTTGTCGCCATCGCTCAGCGTGGTGTCGGCATGCTGGCTGCGCGGGACGATATCCAGATTGAGTTCGACCGCCACCCGGCGTCCGGTCAGATCCAGACGGGTCAGCAGGGCCGCAACGGTTTCACCGTCGGGCAGTTCAAGGGATTCGCCGTTCAACTGAATGCGCATGCCGGATGCCGCCATCATTTTTAGGGGCAGGCATTCTAGCCCGATCGGTCAGGCTGACCCAAGCCATTCGTCTTGAAACACAATCCCGTAGGAGCTGCCGCAGGCTGCGATCTTTTGATCTTGCTCTTTTGAAGATCAAAAGAGCGCAGCCTGCGGCAGCTCCTACAAGGTCAAGTCAAGCGCCAGGCGGCAAGCCCCAGGCAGAACCAGCCCACCAGGAATGCCAGGCCGCCGAAGGGCGTGATGATCCCCAGCTTGCTGACGCCGGTGATGGTCAGCAGGTACAGGCTGCCGGAGAACAGCAAGATACCGATGGTAAACGATGCGCCCGCCCAAGTGATCAAACGACCGGGAATCTGCGTGGCTAGCAGGGCAACACCTAGCAATGCCAGGGTGTGTACCAGTTGATAGGTGACCCCAGTGTGGAAAATCGCCAGGTACTCGGGTGTCAGGCGGTTTTTCAAGCCATGGGCGGCAAACGCGCCAAGGGCAACGCCGGTGAAACCGAAGAAAGCGGCCAGCATCAGAAAGCCACGCAGCATGAAGAACTCCAGTCAGTCTCGATCAACAGGGTCTGTATAATGGCCCGCTCAACGGGTTCGGCCAAGCCATCTCTATGCTGCGTTTAATTTTCCGTCGTTTCACGAAGGCCCTGCTCTGGTTCGCTGGCGGCAGCATATTGCTGGTGCTGATTTTTCGCGTGGTGCCGCCACCGGGCACGGCGTTGATGGTCGAGCGCAAGGTCGAATCCTGGTTCGACGGCGAGCCCATTGACGTGCAGCGCACCTGGCAACCCTGGGATCAGATCTCCGACGACCTGAAAGTTGCGGTGATTGCCGGCGAGGACCAGAAATTCCCGGAGCATTGGGGTTTTGACTTTGGGGCGATTCAGGCAGCGCTGGCCCATAACGAACTCGGCGGCTCGATTCGGGGCGCCAGCACCTTGAGCCAGCAAGTCTCGAAAAACCTCTTTCTTTGGTCCGGTCGCAGTTGGCTGCGCAAAGGGCTGGAAGCGTGGTTTACCGGGTTGATCGAAGTGTTCTGGCCCAAGCAGCGGATTCTTGAGGTGTATCTCAACAGCGTCGAGTGGGATGACGGAGTGTTTGGCGCCGAAGCGGCGGCCCGGCATCACTTTGGCGTGAGCGCTAAAAATTTGAGTCGTCAGCAGGCGAGCTTGTTGGCCGCGGTGCTGCCGAACCCGCGGGTGTGGAGCGCTAGCCATCCGACCAACTACGTCGCACGCCGGGCCGGCTGGATTCGGCAGCAGATGAGCCAACTAGGCGGCGATAGCTACCTGCTCGGCCTTAACGATTCGCGGCGGGCGCCTTGGGCTCAATAACACCCAAGATCTCCTGTGGGAGCGAGCTTGCTCGCGATAGCGGTTAGTCATTCAACATTTATAGAGACTGACTTGACGCGATCGCGAGCAAGCTCGCTCCCACAGGGGCCAGGGTGAGGCTGGAATATCGGATACAAACAAAAACGCCCCGATCATCTCTGATCGGGGCGTTTTTTATTGCCGGTGCGCGGGCTAGGCGGCGATCGACAACTTGAGCTTGTTCATCGCGCTCTTTTCAAGCTGACGAATACGCTCGGCCGACACGTTGTACTTTTGCGCCAGGTCGTGCAGCGTGGCTTTTTCTTCTGCCAGCCAGCGCTGGTAGAGAATGTCACGGCTGCGGTCGTCCAGCACTTCCAGCGCTTCGTGCAGGTTGTGGTTGGAGTTGTCGCTCCAGTCGGCATCTTCCAGTTGACGGGCCGGGTCGTACCGGTGGTCTTCCAGATAGTTGGCCGGCGATTGGAAAGCGCTGTCGTCGTCCGCTTCGGCGGCCGGGTCGAAGGCCATGTCATGGCCCGTCAGGCGACTTTCCATCTCGCGCACTTCCCGCGGCTCTACGCCGAGGCTTTCCGCCACACGGTGGACTTCCTCGTTGTTCAGCCACGCCAGACGTTTCTTCTGGCTGCGCAGGTTGAAGAACAGTTTGCGCTGGGCCTTGGTGGTCGCGACTTTCACAATGCGCCAGTTGCGCAGGATGAACTCGTGAATTTCCGCCTTGATCCAGTGCACAGCGAACGAAACCAGACGCACACCCATTTCCGGGTTGAAGCGTTTTACAGCCTTCATCAGGCCGACGTTGCCTTCCTGGATCAGGTCAGCCTGGGCCAGGCCGTAGCCGGAATAGCTACGGGCAATGTGTACAACAAAACGCAGGTGGGCGAGCACCATCTGCCGAGCCGCCCCCAAATCCTGCTCATAATAGAGACTCTCGGCCAGTTCACGCTCCTGCTCCGGCGTCAGCAAGGGAATGCTGTTCACCGTGTTCACGTAGGCTTCCAGGTTC
>Ga0209862_1000011_pt1 | contig 59461 bp, 58 predicted proteins | sample OrgsoiDNA_201061_FD_185809 | JGI IMG/M metagenome (GOLD analysis project Ga0209862, IMG submission 185809) | Permafrost soil microbial communities from the Arctic, to analyse light accelerated degradation of dissolved organic matter (DOM) -... | ecosystem: Environmental > Terrestrial > Soil >... | reverse complement strand
GATAGCCCTTGGGGTCGAGGTTCATGGTTTGCCAGCTCATTTCGTAGGCCATCTCGAAGTTGCTGTTGATTGTGTTAGCCAATCGCACGTTCAGGGTCAGCCAGCGGTAGTCGTCACCCTTGACGTATCTATCCTTGCTATGTTCGGCCAGCAAGCTGGGCCCGATACGCCAGTCAGGCGCAAGGGGTGTCTCGCCGTAAAGTGCCAGACGCAGAGCGCGGGCATCGTCAATCAGTTCACCATCCGAGCCGACGTTCTTGACCTCTGCTCCCAGACCTTGCCCATAGAGCAGCGCCGTTTTGAAGAAGCCTTCTCTGCCGAAAAAGTTTTTCTGGTGATTGGCCAGCATGCTGTGCAAGCCGGATTCCGCAGGCGTCAGACCTGCTTCATTGGTGCGGGTACCGAAATCGTTTTTCTTTGCGCCGATGCCATTGAACATCCACTGCCACTGACCATCCTCGAAGAACTGGTTGGAGGTCAGGATGTAGCTCGCCACATCGGCATTAACACCCCCTTGACTGAAATCCCCGTAGCTACGCCCAATCAAGGAGTAATTCGAGCGCCAATTTTTGTTCATCTGCACATCGTAGATTCCCCCGCCGGTGCCGGCCAGAAAGACGACGTCCGAGTCCAGCCAGTGGATATCGAAGTTATCCCGATCAAATCGCTTACCCGCCCACAGGGTAGAGTTCTCGAACACTGAATTGCCCTTGAACGCAGCGACATGGTCGAGCGCTGTGAATACCTGGCGCACGTTCAGTTTGCTTTCATCGGCCGTCCAGTCATTGGAGCTTTCCACACCGTCGGCGATGGAGACCGTGAATTTGGAACGGGTGCCATTCTGCGCATAGATTTCTTTCGACAGGTCTATACGCATGTAGGTGTCGTCTTCGTTACCGAGTCGCCCGACGGCACCACCAACCGAGCCGGCCGGAGTTGTATAAGGGCCGCCACGGCCACCACCAAGCCCCTCGTCGATCAGCAATCCAGAGCGGGCATAGCCGTTGAAGCTGAACCCATCAGTGAGGTTTGAAGTGCTGGCCTGTTTTTCCATGCTTTCCTGGCGGGCTTCGAGTTTTGCCAGTCGGGTGTCCAGAACGGGATTCGTTGCCTGGGATACAGTGGATGCAGCGGGCTGCAAAGCGGGAGTGGCGAGTTTGATCTGCTGCAATTCCCTCGCAAGTGCCTGGGTTTGCTGCTCGGCTGCGGCCGCACGCTTTTCCGCTGCGCTGGCACGGGCTTCAAACGCGCTCATGCGTTCCTCCAGAGTGTCAGCCTGAGAGGTTGCCGCCGAGGTGCTGAGCACGCCTACGAGTAGCCATCTTGATGCTTTCTGCATGTGGATTTCCCTGTTTTGTTTTTATTGTTTTGTTCCAGCGACAGACCGTTTTTTCGTGAGTTGTGAATTGTCCAAATCGACAAAAAAAAGCTGCCTCATCGCAAATACGCTGCTACATTGAGCGTGTTAACGTTAACTTTTCTAAAAACAAAAATAAAGAGGGCTTTATGAAACGGCTAAAAACTCTCCTTCCAGCAGCGCTACTCACCCTCTGTGCCGGACTTCCATCCGTCTCGAGCGCAGCCGATTTGACGATCTCATGCGGTGCGGTGGGTGCAGAGTTACAACTCTGCAAGGAGGCTGTCGAGGCGTGGTCAAAACAGACCGGCAACAATGTCGAGGTGGTTTCCACGCCTAACTCGGCGACCGAGAGGCTGTCGTTCTACCAACAGATCCTCAGTGCGCAGTCCACCGACATCGACATCATTCAAATCGATATGGTGTGGCCGGGGATGCTGGCCAAACATCTGATGGATCTGCGAGAGGTGCTTCCAGCCAACGCTACCCAAGGCTACTTCCAGTCACAGGTCGATAACGCCACGGTAAACGGACGGCTGGTGACGATGCCGTGGTTCACCGACTCGGGTCTGCTGTATTACCGCAAGGACTTGCTCGAGAAGTACAACAAGCAGGTTCCCCAGACGTGGGAGGAAATGACCGCTACCGCCAGGGATGTTCAACAGGCCGAACGCAACGCCGGTAACCCCAATGTGTGGGGTTACATATTTCAGGGACGCGCCTACGAGGGCCTGACCTGTAATGCGCTGGAGTGGATCAGCAGCCAACCGGAAGGCGGACTGGTCAATCCACGAGGAGACATCGTGGTCAACAGTCAGGCCTCAAGAGCTGCTTTGACCCTGGCGAAAAGCTGGGTGGGAGACATATCCCCGCGTGGCGTGCTCAATTACACCGAGGAAGAAGGACGTGGCGTATTCCAGTCGGGAAATGCGCTGTTCATGCGTAACTGGCCTTATGTCTGGGCCCTGGTGCAAAGCCAGGACAGCGTCGTAAAAGACAAGGTGGGGGTCGCTCCCCTACCCCGAGGCGGCATGACCGGCACCCATGCATCCACCCTCGGTGGATGGGGTCTGGCGGTTTCGCGCTACAGCGCCCATCCAAAACTTGCCGCAGAGCTCGTGAGCTACCTGACCAGTGCCCAACAGCAAAAACATCGTGCTCTGGCAGGCGCCTATAACCCGGTTATCGAGTCGCTGTATCAAGATCCCGAACTGCTTGCGGCTATGCCTTATTACAGTCAGCTCCACAGCATTCTCAACGACGGGGTCATGCGCCCCGCCTCGATAACCGCCGATCGCTATCCACGGGTCTCCAATGCGTTCTTCGATCGAGTGCATGGCGTGCTGGCGGGTGAGTTGCCTGTCGATCAGGCGCTGGCCGAACTGGAAGGTGAACTCACCCGCATCAAACGCCGGAACTGGTAAGCCACAAGGAAGGAAATCACCATGTCTGTCTCTACTACTGCCCCCTGTGACGAGCACCTGCTCACCAGGGAAACGCCCGTACAGCGTCGCCGAGTTCACGCCGCCTGGCTGTTTCTGACACCGATGTTGCTGTGTCTGGCCCTGGTGGCGGCCTGGCCGCTACTGCGCACATTCTGGTTCAGCCTGACCGACGCCAGTCTGGCGGACACGAGTGGCGGCTCCTTCGTAGGCTTGAGCAATTATTTGTTCCACGACGGTTCCAACTGGTCGGGCATTCTGGTCGATCCACAATGGTGGAACGCTGTGCGCAACACGTTGCATTTCACCGTGGTGTCGGTGGGACTGGAAGTCGTGCTAGGGCTGCTGGTGGCGTTGCTGCTGAACATCAAGTTCACCGGCCGTTCCCTGGTGCGTGCGTTGATTCTAATTCCCTGGGCGATTCCTACCATTGTCTCGGCGAAGATCTGGTCATGGATGCTTAACGACCAGTTCGGCATCATCAATCATCTGATGCTGAGCCTCGGCCTGATTGACGCTCCTCTGGCCTGGACGGCAGATGCGGATCTGTCGATGTGGGCGGTCATCATCGTCGACGTCTGGAAGACCGTACCTTTTGTCACGCTGCTGATGCTGGCGGCCTTGCAGATGTTGCCGAGCGATTGCTACGAAGCCGCCAGGGTCGATGGCATTCATCCGCTGCAAGTGTTCTGGCGTGTCACGCTTCCACTGTTGATGCCTGCATTGCTGGTCGCGGCGATCTTCCGCATCCTCGACTCCCTGCGGGTATTCGACGTTATCTATGTGCTGACCTCGAACTCTTCGAGCACCATGAGTATGTCGGTCTATGCCCGCCAGCACCTGGTGGAGTTCCAGGACGTTGGCTATGGCAGCGCGGCCTCAACTCTGCTGTTTCTGATCGTTGCGGTGATCGCCATGCTTTATCTCTACCTCGGACGCCGTCAACTGGAGGTTCGCTCATGAGCCAGCGTCTACTCAAAAAAGCGCTGTTGCGCCTCGGGTTCTGGTGCCTGATCGGGATTTTGCTGCTGTATGCGGTCTTCCCTTTCTACTACGCCATCGTGACTTCGCTGAAGCCATCCAGCGCTTTGTTCGAGGTGAGCTATTGGATCGATAGTCCCGACTTCTCCAATTACGCGGCGGTACTCCACCAATCCTCATTCCTGAGAGCTATCGGTAACTCGTTGGTGGTTGCGCTTTGCGTGGTGACGCTGGCGCTGTTCCTCAGCCTGACCGCCGCCTATGCCTTGGGCAGGGTGAAGTTCCGTGGGCGTGGCACGGTATTGATGATGGTTCTTGGCGTCTCGATGTTTCCCCAGGTCGCTGTACTGTCGGGGCTGTTCGAAGTGATCCGCGCCTTGGGTCTGTACAACACGTCTTGGGCGTTGATCCTGAGCTACACGATTTTTACCCTGCCCTTCACTGTCTGGGTGCTGACCACGTTCATGGGGCAACTCCCTCATGAACTGGAAGAAGCGGCAATCATGGATGGCGCGTCCCCATGGGTCACGCTTACCCGTGTGCTGTTGCCGCTGCTCTGGCCCGCACTGGTCACCACTGGCTTATTGGCCTTTATCGCAGCGTGGAACGAGTTCCTGTTTGCCCTGACCTTCACCCTCACAGATACGCAACGCACGGTGCCGGTCGCCATCGCCTTGATTTCCGGTGGGAGTCCCCATGAGCTGCCTTGGGGGCCGTTGATGGCCGCTTCGGTGCTGGTCACCGTCCCACTGGTGATTCTGGTGCTGATCTTCCAGCGCCGAATCGTTTCCGGTCTCACTGCCGGCGCGTTAAAGGGTTGATGCCCAACAAATACAAGGAACAGCATCGTGATTAAATTGAAGCTAGGCAATGTGAACAAACAATTGGGCGGCGTGCGGATTCTTCGCGACGTCAGCCTGGAGATCGCTGCGGGTGAATTCGTGGTGTTCGTTGGCCCTTCGGGCTGCGGAAAGTCGACCCTGCTGCGACTGATCGCCGGACTGGATTCGATCTGCGGCGGCGACCTGCTGATTGATGGGCGAAGGGTCAACGACCTGGAACCACGCGAGCGTGGCGTCGGCATGGTGTTTCAGTCTTATGCGCTGTACCCGCACATGAGCGTCTACGACAACATCAGCTTTGGCCTCAAACTGGCCAAGACTGAAAAAAGCAGCCTGCGCGAGCGGGTGCTGAAAACTGCACAAATCCTGCAATTGGACAAACTGCTGCAACGCAAGCCAAAAGAACTGTCTGGAGGGCAGCGTCAGCGTGTCGCCATGGGCAGAGCCATGGCGCGGGAGCCGGACATTTTGTTGTTCGATGAGCCGCTCTCCAACCTGGATGCATCCTTGCGGGTGCAGATGCGCAACGAAATCGCCCGGCTGCATGCCAGACTGGGCTCAACCATGATCTACGTTACTCACGATCAGGTGGAAGCGATGACCCTGGCCGACAAAATTGTCGTGCTCAATGGCGGTCGCATAGAGCAGGTTGGCTCGCCGCGCGAACTCTATGAACGCCCCGCCAGCCGGTTTGTCGCCGGTTTTCTGGGCTCGCCCAGAATGAACTTTCTGGCGGCGCGCCTGCATGCCCCAGGCGAAACCAGCCTGGTTGATACCCCGGTTTTGGGTATGACCTCCCTGCCCTTCGACAGCTCAAACCTGGCGGCGGACACTCCGCTGAGCCTCGGGGTTCGCCCGGAGCATGTATCGCTCAACGCGGCGGATGGAACCGTCGGCGTCATCGTGACCGGGGTCGAATACCTGGGCAGCGAAACCTATGTGCACCTCGATACCGGGCAGGACGATCCACTGATCTGTCGTTGTGAGGTCAACGCCGGATGGCAGGTCGGCGATCGGGTCGAGCTGCAGCTGGACATCGGTAATCTGCACCTGTTCGACGCCGACGGCTCGGCCTTGAGGCGCCCCCCACAAGCCATTGAAACCCGGCCAGATGGAGTCTCTCTGCGCCCGGTTCGAGCAGGCGCCCTATGACCTTGTCCTTGAATTCCATGAGTGATCCAATGTCTTCTTCCCTTGACCTTGCGCAGCGTGCACTGAGTGACGGCCTGTCTCGCGTCATCCACGATTATCGACCCGGTTATCATATTGCTCCCCCGGCAGGCTGGATGAACGACCCTAACGGGGTGGTGTACTTTCGTGGCGAATATCACGTTTTCTATCAACATTACCCCTTCGAGGCGAAATGGGGGCCGATGTATTGGGGGCATGCCAAGAGTGCCGATCTGGTTCATTGGCAGCATCTGCCCATTGCGCTGGCACCCGGCGATGACTTCGACCGTGACGGTTGTTTTTCCGGTAGCGCGGTGGTGTGTGGAGATACCCTGGCACTGATCTACACCGGGCACACCTGGCTGGGGGACGCGGGTGACGAACGCTCGATCCGTCAAGTCCAGTGCCTGGCCACCAGTATCGATGGTATCCGCTTCGTCAAGCATGGCGCAGTCATCGAGACCGCGCCGCAAGACACGATCATGCACTTTCGTGACCCCAAGGTATGGAAGGAGGATGACTGTTGGTACCTGATTGCCGGCGCACGTCTGGGCGATATACCGCTGCTCCCGTTGTACCGTTCCACGGATCTGCACGCCTGGGAGTTCCTTGACTATGTGTCCGGCGGCAGCGAGGGCGATGGCTATATGTGGGAATGCCCGGATCTGTTTCGACTGAACGGACGCGATGTACTGCTGTACTCCCCCCAAGGCATGCAACCCCAAGGTTACGAACGGCTCAACAAGTACCAGACTGGTTATCGAGTGGGCCGACTCGATAGCGAATGGCACTTCACTGGCGGGCCTTTTATCGAGCTGGATAACGGCCACGATTTCTATGCAGCGCAAACGCTACTGGCCGCCGATGGTCGGCGACTTTTATGGGCGTGGCTCGACATGTGGGAAAGCCCGATGCCGAGCAAGGCCCATCACTGGTGCGGCATGCTCGGTTTACCGCGCGAACTTGAACTGCGCGCAGATCGCCTTTGCGTGTATCCGGCACGGGAGCTCACCGCTCTACGCAAGGCGCCATTGCCGGACACGCCCTGGTGGGATGAGTCGGGAACCCGGTGGGTACCGGAAGTGAAAGGCGATATGCTCGAAATCCATGTGCATCTGGATTTGCTCGGCTGCACCGACGGCCACCTGGGAATCGCCTTGCGCTGCAGCGACGATGGCCATGAAGAAACCCTGCTCTACTACGACGCGTCGCTACAGCGTCTGGTGCTTGACCGTAGCCGCTCGGGTGCGCAAGCCACAGGTCAGCGCAGCGTGTCGATAGACCCAACACAAGATCGACTCGAACTGCGCGTGTTCCTCGATCGCTCGTCCATCGAGGTGTTCGACGAAAACGGGCGCTTCAGCCTCAGTAGTCGCCTCTATCCGCAGCCCGGCAGTCTGGGCGTGAAGCTCCTTGCAAGCGGGAGTGGCGGGCGTGTCTCCATTCCAAGGGCGTGGCCACTCGCCTCGGGATGGCTATGAGCAGCGTCATTCGAATCGCGAGAAGCGCAGGCCATGTGTCATGATTCTGCCTCAAGCTGACCGGTTTCGCCTCGTATGACTTCAGTGAAAGACGTTGCACAGCTAGCCGGCGTGTCCCTGATGACGGTTTCTCGAGCGCTCAACAATCCGGAAAAATTGAGCCCCGAAACCTATCAACGGGTGCGTCGCGCCATTGACGAATTGCAATTCGTGCCGAGCCTATCGGCGCGAAGGATTCGCGGCGACAACCTCCAGACTCGAACCATCGGTGTGTTCGCGTTGGACACCGCAACAACACCGTTCGCCGTCGAGCTGCTGCTGTCCATCGAACAGACCGCGCAGCAAGCAGGCTGGAATGTATTTATCCTCAACCTGTTAAGCAACCCGCCCACCGACCAGAACATCGACCTGATGTTATCGCACCGTCCCGACGGGTTGATCTTCAGCGCCATGGGGCTGCGCCAGGTGTGCATTCCCGAGCGATTGAAGAGCACCCCCCTAGTACTCGCCAATTGCCTGGCGGATGACAGTCGCCTGGTCAGTTATGTGCCCGACGACGAAATGGGGCAGTATCGAGCCGTACATCACGCACTGAGTCAAGGCTATCGGCGCCCTCTGTTTATCAATCTTCCAAAACAGAGCCTGGCCTGGGGGCTGCGACAAAGAGGCATACAGCGTGCCTGTCAGGCATTCGGGCTGTTACCTGGCGCACTCCTGCAATATGATCTTTCCGATCATGACGCCTATGGTGAAACCGCAGCCATCCTCGAACGGCACATCATTGATAGTCGTCCCCAATTCGATATTCTGATCTGTGGCAACGACCGTATTGCTTTTTGTGCCTATCAGGTGTTGTTGGGCCGCGGGCTGAAAATCCCCAATGATGTCGCCGTGCTCGGCTATGACAACATGATCGGTATCGCTGAACTGTTCATCCCACCGCTGACAACGGTACAACTGCCGTACTACGAGATCGGTCGCAAGGCTGCCCGGCACCTGATCGAAGCCCTCGACGTATCAGGAGCCCAGCCAGTTGGTTGTCCATTGGTTGCCAGGGCATCGCTATAAAGGATTAGTTAATTCGGGGAAATCCGCGATCAATTATCCAGCCACCGGTAGCACTACAGGGGGCTAGCATTTTCTGTTGTATTTTGATCAAGAATCAGGTTTGGCCAAGGTATCGTTAGCCGATGCACATTACCCGGACACCACAGGATTTTTCGGTGACGTGGGAATCTTCGATGTCACTGAACAACTCACTCGGCGCGGATGGCCTGTAGAGGAGCGGCCTCTAACCAGGAGCACCTCGGCTTTGCTGTATTTGAAGCCTGGTCGGAAGACCCTATCCACCGCGTCCACCGCAGCTTTTGTCATCAACCGAACGTCGTCCGTTGGATAGGGCAATTCCACCAGAACGCCATTGGCGTACTTCGCTTCCTCGGGATTGAACATCCCGGTTCGAATGCTCACCCGAATTTTCTTACACAACGACTGCTAGGCCCGAAGCTTCTCTGTGGCGTGCATCATGTACGTGGCGATCGCCTCCTAGATCAGTGCAGTTTCGCTCGGCGCCTTCTACAGCCCCAGATCTCGACCCAACTGATCCGCTTTCATTTCTTCGGTGGCCTGCCCCGCCTCCATAAGATGCAATTGCAAATGGCCTCGCAAATGCATATTCAGATGAGACCTGAGCTCAACGTAGCCTGCAGTTGGCCCTGCATAGATACCACGACGTTTCAGCACCTCACGTAGCACCCTGATGCTATCCACGCCAATCCCTGAGGCGTGCAGTCTCAGGAGAGGATCGTACCCAGGATTTCTCCTGAAACTGTCGACCCCCTTTTCAATCAGTCGTACAAACGCCGCCGTTTCACATGACTGCTGCGCCAAGCGCCAAACCTTCAACTCAATCTCATCTTCCATTTGCTCTCTCCAGTTCATACGCGGACTCCGCTCACGCGAAAGTTGTCCGACACGGGTATTTTTTTAAAAAAATGACTCGTTGTTTGAAATCAAACGGGAAAGCAGCGGCTTACGCCGCTAAGGGACGACTTTGCTATGCCCCTAGGGCAGCCATACATCAGCGTCAGCAGGATACATCGCAAGAAAAGGCCAAAAGCAGAAGCGCTGAATAAGCAAAAACCCCACACCGTTTCCTCAGCAGGATCGGCGGTAGGTGGGGCGCTGAGATCGCTGCTTTTTTGTTGTCCTCAAATATAAAGATCCGTCGCTCGAAAATTTTTTCAAGGGGCGAAAAAAATAAATTTTCGTAAAGCCTGAAAAAAGGAAGGCGATACAGCTGCAGACACGCTTGCGACCGCGTCATTGGGGCCTCCCAACAACGAGATCGCTCGCTATCCATTGTTGTTCAGCTTTTCCGGAATCGATTACATGACAGAAGTGAAACCTCCTACTTTCAAGCAAGCATTGAAAAAAAATCTAAAACGCATCCTCTCCCACTGGCCCCAGTTGACCGTCTTCCTGGGCGGACTTGGCACGTTGCTGGGGATTTACACGATATCGACCTACACGACTGCCATCGGTCGTCCTGACCTGATGGCGGCAGCGCTTGCCGCGAAGTCAGATCTGGTTACGTGGCTAGCTATTGTGGCTCTCGTGGTAACCGCTTACTTCGTGGTACTGATGACCACCGGCATTCTCTTTGGTCTTTCGGTTTCATTGTTCAACGATAGCCCTAATCTCCAACCCGAGATTGTGAAGGTGCTTTTCTGGCCGGTGTTGCTGGGCATAGCAACGCTCATGGCTTTGGTATTTGAAGCGCCACATTTGGACGACAGCGATCGGTTGGCTTTCTTGGTAGCGTTCGTAGTGATCACGATTCCAGCATTGCATCTCAGTCCAAAATTCAGACTCGCTTTGGACTTGTGCGCGACGTCAGCAGCGCCTGGAAAACCGAACAGCAAAGCATCCCGCATCTTCCTGCTAACCATGCTGGCCTTTGTACTTGTCGCTGCCGCTGTATCGGCTGTGCTCCCTGTCAGCCTCATACTTAGGGCCTACACCGGTGAAGACTCGCCCGAGGCGCTCATCAAACTCATGCTCATATCGATATTTTCCGCTGGCCTGACACTGATGCCCGCAATGGTTTTTTATGTCAGTAAGGCCGATCTGTTCAAACGGATATCGCAGTGCATCGCTCTGGCCTTTGCGATCTTCGTGATTGTCATCGGCGTATCACCTGGAGGCACGCAGACCATCGTCTACTCTTCAGCTTCCCTCATGGTCACCATCCTCATAAGCTCGTAACAAACGATCTGCACGGCTTTAGAGTGCATCGAGCAAATGGTCATTCTGCAGTTGTACTGCACTATCACTTCCACTGAATCAGTGCGAAGTTAGCAGAACGGCCCTTTTTCTTATGAGCTCCGTTTGATGAGCACTAGAGCAGCTTGCAACCTGAATATATTCATATTTATCAGTGAATTGCCGCTCTTGTGTACATATCACATCGCCCATAAGTTAAATCTTGTATCTGGGTGGAGCTTCTCACATAGGTGTCCATTTCCCTACCGTCTCCGAGCACTCCGAACTAAATCTTTGTTTTTTCGGGAAGTAAAACGTGGAATTTAAAACCCTGCCCTAGAAATGAATAATCGGATGGGCCTATCGCGCCTACGTCGCCAACCTTTAGTGCGGCGAGGCTCGCCGACGACCCCGTCGCCTGGTTGCGCTAGTCGCCCAAAATCATAGTTTTGTCGGGTGCTGTGGCCAGGACGGCAATTGATTCGGGCGACGCCAGAATCAGTTTCCCTACACGCTCCCCGTCCATCTATCCCTTCCTTTACCCGTTTCTGGTAGACCTATCGTCGCCACTTTCTGGTCACGGTCAATCCAGTTAACTGTAACGAACCTAACCGGTGACAAATAAATCTTCGACCATTATAATTTGATTAACATTGATCGTTTTAGGGTACAGACAATTCCATGGAAAATAAGACTGCACGATTAACTGTGCTCATTGATCCCGTCAAGAAAAAGGCCCTTGAGGAGCTCTGCGCGTCTCAGGATCTGACGCCCTCTCAGGTCGTTCGTCAGCTTATTCGGGACTATCTGGAGACGCACGGCGTGTCCTACGCCACCAAAAGCAGAACTGCGTCCAATGGTAAGTGATTCATCTGCGCATGAGCGGGTACGACGAATGCCTGCTCATCGCTCCTTCTACTCTCTGCACCTCATCTCTAGCCCTGGGGCTTGTCGACCTCAGCGTAGCTGCCCAGTGCACCACTGAAGTCAGCATGATAATGCTGTGAGCCGAGTGCCTGAAGTACCCCTGCCTTGTCGAGCTTGCCAAGGACTTTTTCGTTGGCTTCACACAACTTCACGACGATGCTGCGTTTGCGCAACTGCTCAATAACTTCGAGCAGCGTTTGTAAGCCCGTGATATCCATGAACGGCACCCGTTTCAGGCGAATAATCAACGTCCCAGGATCGGTGTGCGTCTGAGCCAAAACGCGCTCAAAGGTTTCTGCTGCGCCAAAGAACAGAGGCCCCTCAATGGTGTAAACCAAAACACCAGATGGAAGATGTACATGCCCATTTATGCGCAACTCCGCCTCCAGCTCTTTTTCGACCATTAACTGCACCTCTACAGATGAAGCCATCCGACGCATAAACTGCAGCATGGCGAGGATGACCCCGATATTCACTGCAATCGCCAGATCGCTGAAAACGGTCAGGCTGAAGGTGATTAAAAGGATCGCAACGTCCGCTTTTGGGGCTCGTTTGACCATGCGTTTGAAGTGCTTCAGTTCGCTCATGTTGTAAGCGACCACAAATAAGATCGCGGCCAACGCGCACAGCGGGATATCCGAAGCCAGAGGTGCCAGGAAGAGGATCAATAAAATCAACGTGACGGCGTGCGCAAAACCCGCAATGGGGCTATTGCCACCATTTCGGATGTTGGTCGCTGTTCGAGCGATCGCGCCTGTCGCAGCAAAGCCACCAAACAGAGGAGTGACCAGGTTGGCAATGCCTTGTCCGATTAACTCCTGATTGGAGTCATGTTTGGTGCCGGCCATCCCGTCGGCGACAACAGCAGACAACAGCGACTCGATCGCCCCCAGCATCGCAATCGCGAACGCAGGACCAATCAATTCAATGATCTGCGGCAGCGTTATTTCAGGAAGGCCCATTTTTGGCAGTCCTTGAGGAATCCCTCCGAATGCACTCCCGATCGTTGCCACGCCATCGAATTGAAAACAGGAATTCAACGCCGTCACAACGACCATGGCAATCAGAGGACCAGGAACACGCCTTACGCCTGGTACTTTAGGCGCGAGTATCACCAACAGCAGGCTCAAGAGGGCTAACAGGGTCGTGGGTACATGGAGGCCGGGCAGCGCCTGGATGAGGTGCCAAAGCCGCTCATGAAAATGGTCGCCACTAATTTTCGGCAACCCCAAAAAGTCTTTCCACTGCCCGACCCAAATGATCACACCGATGCCGGCGGTGAACCCAACGATCACGGGATCAGGAATGAACTTGATAAGTGCACCAAGCTTGGTGATGCCGAGCAGTAACAATATTGCGCCCGCCATCATTGTCGCGATCTGCAAGCCATCAACGCCGTACTTGGCCGTTACGCTGGCCAGAATGACGATGAACGCCCCGGTAGGGCCGGCGATCTGTAGTCGACTCCCGCCGAACAGCGAAACCAATAGACCACCCACAATCGCCGTGTAGATCCCCTGCTCCGGCTTGACGCCCGATGCGATGGCAAATGCCATGGCCAAGGGTAGCGCCACAACGCCGACGATGACCCCTGAGACGATATTTCGAAGCCAATGCTTGGGCCCTAACAAGCCTGCTTTCCAAGCTTCCCGTATCGCAATCATGACTAGCCTCGCTTTGGTAGCATGTGCATACTATTCACACGTAGTGATAATAGCAAAGCAATTGGCCTAGCCTCTTACGACACCAGCGACACTGTAGATACGGTGTCGAGAGCGCATAAACATATGCCCGGAGCCCCCCGAATGAAACGCGAAGACGTCAAAACCAAACACGGTGAAGGCATGCACTTTGACACGCATGTGATAGCCAACCCGGCCAACACACACGAATGGATCATTCTTTTCAAAAAGGAAGCAGGAAGAAGCTATTTTCTGGTCAATGACAACGAGGAAATTGAGTCATTTGGACGCCTCGATGAACTGATCCATGAGCTTCGAGAGCTGGGTATCAAGTCCGCCGAAGTTCATTTCTGATGGTTCCACTCAGGGCGTTTGATCATGTCAATAAAGGTTGCGTAGTTGTCCGGCCAGAGCGAAGCGCTTTGGTCTGTTTGTTTCGGCAGCCGCAACATCCAATTTCGTACTGAGCAGGGGGCAAAGGCCCATGCCGCCACTTTGAAAGAAAGAATCGACACGCTCCATCCCTTCCCGCGAACTCACCACGCCTCTCACAGCCAGGACCGCTGACCAATGCTGATCCGGGGCATTTCCCTCCATTGGACAGGCTAGACGTTTGGCTAACAGGAACAGAACACCAAGCCTGCTCCCCTTTCGCTCCCTGCTATTTTGATTACCGCGATCACTTGAGCCACGCCCATAACTTCAGCATCTTGACGCTGGGGACATTCGAGCGCGCAAAAAAATGGCCACACGAGGTGGCCTAAGACGGGTTCAAGCATAGGAGGATCTCTATTGACCACCAGATACAGGCCCGCCCTGAAGTCTTAGGGTCAATAGAGTGGGTCCGCTGGCTGACAAACCCCTTCATCAGCAGCGTTCAGCCGGCAATTTGTGCCTGGTCTCGGGGGCAGGACTTCGTTGCCTTGCATTATAATAATGTTAACATGCAGTTGTAATCAACGTCTAATTAGGGGCTCGCATGACTACCGACTTCAAGAAGGCTGCACTGGATTACCACGAATTCCCGACTCCTGGGAAAATCAGCATCGCGCTGACCAAGCCTGCCGACACAGCCGCCCAACTCGCGCTGGCCTACAGCCCGGGCGTAGCGGAGCCCGTACGCGAAATTGCGAAGAATCCAGAGAATGCCTACCGCTTCACCGGTAAAGGAAATCTGGTGGCCGTAATCACCAACGGCACGGCCATTCTGGGCCTCGGCAATCTAGGCCCCTTAGCCAGCAAGCCGGTCATGGAAGGCAAAGCATTGCTGTTCAAGCGTTTTGCCGGAATCGATTCGATCGATATCGAAGTCAATGCCGAGAGCTCCCAAGCCTTTATCGATACAGTCGTGCGCATTGCCGACACCTTTGGCGGCATCAACCTGGAAGACATCAAAGCGCCTGAGTGCTTTGAAATCGAAGAAGCACTGATCGAACAGTGCAGCATCCCAGTCTTCCATGACGACCAACACGGTACTGCCATCGTCACTGCCGCCGGCATGCTCAATGCACTGGAGATTCAGGGCAAAACCCTGGGGAATGCGAGAATTGTTTGCCTCGGCGCCGGTGCAGCCGCCACTGCCTGCATGCGCCTGCTGCTTAGTCTTGGCGCTCAAAAAAGCAACCTATACATGGTCGATCGTGTCGGTGTTATCCACTCCGCTCGGGAAGGCCTCAATCAATACAAGGCACAGTTCGTTAACGACGGTGGCCCTCGTACGCTGATGGAAGCCATGACCGGTGCTGACGTGTTTGTCGGCCTGTCTGGAGCCAATCTCCTCCCGGCAGAAGCACTGGCAGCGATGGCACCTAACCCGATCGTGTTTGCCTGCTCGAACCCGGACCCTGAAATCAGTTACGAGCTGGCCATGGCCACACGTGATGACCTGATCATGGCAACCGGTCGCTCTGATTACCCGAACCAGGTCAATAACGTGCTGGGCTTTCCGTTCATTTTCCGCGGGACGCTGGATGTTCGCGCAACCCGGATCAACGAAGCGATGAAAATTGCTGCGGTGGAGGCTCTGCGCCAATTGGCCAAAGAGCCGACACCGGTGCAAGTGCTGCAAGCGTTCAACGTCGATAAGCTTGAGTTTGGCCGCGATTACATTCTCCCCAAAGCGCTCGATGCTCGCCTGCTCGGAGCAATAGCCGGTGCAGTGGCCAAGGCCGCTATCGACACCGGCGTTGCGAAGCTGCATTACCCGGCGCACTACCCGCTTTAAGCAGACGTCAATCATGCAGATGTGCCGCAGTTGCACGACCTGTTTCACGGTTGGCAGCTGTCGCACCTGGGGTTGTCCAGCCGCTGCACCTCCTGAATATCGACAGTCCGCCTTTTTGCAAAATTACCCGCTTTTGGCCGATCGCCAAGTGAAGCTTTCGCGATCCCCGTCTACTTCCCCGGCAGGTAATCAGCACTCAACTCAACGAGCTGACCCGTCTAAATCGCGAGAACCTGGTGATATCAGATATGCATAATCGGTTGGCTTTTTGCCCCTCCTTCCCTTGGAACAGGGGCGAATAAATGCCGATCAAATATGTCAGGAGCCTCACCGGGCGAAGGCGTACCACAGCCGCAAACCGACATCTTGGGTTTGCCTTGGCCTTCGTCGCGGGAGCAATCAACGCTGGCGGTTTCCTGGCGGTGCATCAGTACACCTCACATATGACAGGCATCGTCTCTTCGATGGCAGACAACAGTGTACTGGGAGCCTACGATCTGGTGCTTGGTGGCGCCGGCGCATTGTTGTCCTTTCTGGTTGGGGCCGCGTGCTCTGCGGTCATGGTCAATTACTCCCGACGCAGACGGTTGCACAGTGAGTTTGCAGTGCCCCTCCTGTTCGAAGCCTTTCTGCTTATCTGCTTTGGCTTTCTGGGTGCTCAACTATCCACAGTGGATGGTTTGTTCGTGTCCGTCACCGTGATGCTGCTGTGTTTCATCATGGGACTACAAAACGCGGTGATCACCAAAATTTCCAAAGCCGAAATCCGAACGACTCACATCACCGGCATCATCACGGATATCGGTATCGAGTTTGGAAAACTGTTTTATTGGAATGCCGTCAGCACATCGACCCATCCAAAAGTTCTCGCCAATCGGACCCGGCTCAAAATACTGATACTGCTGGCGCTGAATTTCTTCTTCGGCGGCGTGATGGGGGCATTTGGGTTCAAGCACATTGGTTACATCTCAACGGTACCGCTCGCGATGGTGCTGGTGACGCTGGCAATTGTGCCTGCCTTTGACGACGTCAGGCTTTTTGTCCGCCGCGTCATGCGAAAGTGAGCCAATGACTTTTGCTGAGCGCGTCTGCCGCATAACATTAACATTGTATGTTAATGTTATGCGCATATTCGGTGGAGCAGTGACAGCACGCTTGATCCGGTAGCTCGCCCCGTAACAGCAGCATCCTTGAGTAGTTCTGTGCGGCGCGAGACCTGACACCCGTCTCAGGACGCCCGTCATTTGATCCGCGATGACCTGCGCAGTCACGGCGCGGAGGATGAAACACAGCACACTGGCGCGGTGAAAGCCGTCAGACAGTCAATGCCTATCAGCAGACTCGTGACACCAGTCTCAATGACCCAATCAATACAGCAGGCTGACAAAGCTCTGTTAAGGAAGAGACCATGAGCAGAACAATCGCAATCATCAAGGGCGACGGCATCGGCCCCGAGATCATGCAAGCGACGCTACGCGTACTCGACGCCCTTGACTGCAATCTTCGCTACGACTTCGTTGAGGCCGGCCTGGAGGCGTTGCAGCAACATGGACAGCTGATGCCACCCGCCTCTATCGATACGATCGCCAAACATGGCATCGCACTTAAAGGCCCTCTGACGACACCGATCGGCCGTGGGTTTTCATCGATCAACGTTCACCTTCGCCGCCATTTCGATCTCTACGCCAATGTCCGACCGGCGATCAGTTTCCCAGGGACCCGTTCGCGCTTCGAAGATATCGACATCATCACGGTGCGCGAAAATACCGAGGGCGCTTACTTACCCGAAGGACAAAGTATTTCAGAGGACGGCGAAGTCGCTTTGGCGAGCATTCGTGTAACACGCACAGCCTCCGAACGCATCGTGCGATACGCGTTCGAGCTGGCTCGTAGCAAAGGCCGCAAGAAAGTTACCGCGGTGCACAAGGCCAATATCATCAAGTCTTGCTCCGGTTTGTTTCTTGAGGTTGCGCGTGAGGTCGCTGCGGACTATCCGGAAATCGAATTCCACGAAATGATCGTCGATAACGCCTGTATGCAGTTGGTAATGAATCCCCATCAATTCGATGTCATTGTCACCACCAACCTGTTTGGTGACATCCTTTCAGACTTGTGCGCAGGCCTGGTGGGTGGATTGGGCTTGGCGCCCGGGTCTAACATCGGAGCCGATGCGGCGATCTTCGAAGCGGTCCACGGTTCGGCACCGGACATCGCAGGCAAGAACATTGCGAACCCTTGTGCATTGTTGTTGGCTGCCGCGGACATGCTTGATTATCTGGGCATGGTGGACAAGGGGACACGCATTCGTACCGCTATCCGCGTTGTTCTGAAAACCTCCTGCGATCAGGTAACACCGGATATGGGGGGAACCGGAACGACCGAGTCCTTCGCTGACGCCTTGGTGGCCTACTTGCGTGACTAGATAGACGTAATCGCCAGCTCAGTCAGAGCTGGCGTTTTATATCCTGAGGCCCCGCCTACCGACCTTCTTTGATTGAAGAGAAATCAAAATGCCCAAGAGCGGGAGATCTTTACCCATCAGCACCGACTCCAGGCAAAAACGCACAGGAATCACTGGCGCCCGCTGCGCAAAAGGAAGACTGGCCACGCGATTAAAAAATCTCCTGGTACTCTTCTGATTGGTCTGGCCAGGGAGTCAAAACCTCGAAACCATCATTAGTGACCAGGACCATATGCTCCCACTGGGCCGAGAGCGAAAGGTCCTTGGTGATCACCGTCCAGCCATCACCAAGCGTTCTTACATCGTGTTTTCCAGCATTGAGTATTGGCTCAATGGTGAAAATCATGCCCGGTTTCAGATTCAGACCTTCACCAGGGTTCCCATAATGAAGGACCTGCGGCTCATCGTGGTAAACCTTGCCGATGCCATGTCCGCAGTATTCGCGCACAACGCTGTAGCCCTCACGGTGCGCCACAGTTTGAATGGCATGCCCGACATCACCGAGCGTGGCACCAGGACCTACTGCATAAATGCCGGCACACATTGCCTCATAGGTGGTGTCCACTATCCGGCGAGCCTCAGCGCTTGGCTCACCCACAAAGTACATGCGACTTGTGTCACCGAACCAACCATCCTTGAGAACTGCGATGTCGATATTGATGATATCGCCATCCCGAAGCTTTTTATCCGATGGAATTCCGTGGCACACCACATGATTGACAGAGGTGTACAAGGTTTTAGGGAAACCGTGATATCCGACATTGGCTGGAATGGCCTTCTGCACGTTGACTATGTAGTCATGGCACAGCCTATCAAGCTCATCGGTAGAAACACCTGGCTTGACATGCGGCGCGATCATGCTCAAAACCTCCGCAGCCAGTTTGCCAGCAGCCCGTGACAGGGCAATTTCCGCTGGCTTTTTAGCGGGCACTTTCACCCTCATTATGCGACTCCAGATACTGAATGAACGGGCATTCACTTGTCGAATAGATTCGACATAAGTTCAAAGATATTTACTTATAGCTCGCCGACTCATGCATCGCCCGCAAGCAGGGTATTTTGTTATTTTTGTTATGTTTCAATCTTTATAATAAAACAAGGGCAACACATTTAATTACTTGCGGCAATTTCTGTCACCGGTTGCCGGCACTGCATACGGGTATATATGCGGAGCTTCTATACGCTCTTTCAGCTTTGCTGCGTAGTCCTTTGCACCCTGCTCATTGCGGAACTGAATTCGCCGGGCACCTACACACACGGACCATAGATCTTCACTCTGACTAGACAGATGTTCGACCCTGACAGACATGACGACACTCCAAGGGAAAAGAATTCAAAAATGAATTTCAGCCACCTTGATGCCGATTTCACGCAGTTCATGAATCAAATCATCAAGGTGTCGGAAGGGTTCAATCTCTTCGTTGTCATTGACCAGGAAAAAGCTTCGTCCTGCTTCCTTTTTAAAGAAGGCAATCCACTCCTGGGTGTTGGCCGGATTGGCAATTAAATGGGTGTCAAACTGAATGCCTTCAGCGTGTTTGATTTTTACGTCCTCACGTTTCATGCAGCTCTCCAAGCGCTCACGTATTTCCGTTCTCATGCGTGATTTTGCCTCCCGGCAATTGAGCAAAAAACTTCGCCCCTGCCTGAGGCAAGGGCGAGCAGACTGCCATTTTATTATCACTGCATGATAATATTATGCACATATGAACCCTCCGAGGCTAGTCATGAGCATAACCACCGAACCCCATGAGGTACGCAGGCCCGAGCGCCCCCGCCCACTGCTTTGTCTTTGAAAGCACACAACCTTGCGGGTGAGCGTCAGTGATAAAAGGCTCTGACGGCCAGATCGAGAACAAAACCGAACCCAAAAAGCTCTCGCGATCAGCAATGAGCTATCAGCTCCACGCCGATGAGTCCCTCGCCGCAACGGATCGCCTTTGCTTTTGATTTGACGCGTACGGTTTCTGAATTTTAAGGACGAAAGTCATCATGCGAAAAACAGAAATTAAGATGTGTGTCCCGCTCAATGCGCCAACACTGGAGCCCGGGCAGCGATTGTTGGTTTGCCTTGAGCAATGCGTCGTCGTCCAGCAGCGAGAAACAAAAATCTATCAGGTTGTTTTTGACTGCAAAGCACCTAAAACAACACGAATTCTTTGGACAGAGGACGAGTGGATTTTCATCGGCAGGCACAAACAAAATGCTGAAAAAGATCCGTCGCTGGCAGCATTTGTATTCACACTAAAAACTGAATAGAGGGTTTCGTACATAGTTAAAAATTACTTTCGGCGCAGAGTATTAACTGCTTCAAGCTGCTCAGCGCCGAGTACTTACATGGGGTCCTCCTTTAAATATCCCTCTCTAACGTGTTTTCGCCCATCAACACTCGATCACTTTGGGGGAAATAACTATTTTCAAAAGAATCGGTCGATTGCCGCCCATCGCTCGGCAGCTCTCGGCACACTTACTCCAATAAGGGGAACTCTGAAGAAGACTTCCAGATTTTGGCAAAATACCCAGATTCCACCCGACGAGTTTTCCGATAAAGCAGATGACCTTCGCCGATGCCGAGTACGCCGGCAAGCGTAAGCAGACCCGCAAAGAGTTGTTCCTGATCGAGATGGATCGGGTGGTGCCCTGGAAGGGACTGATTACTCTGATCGAGCCGTACTACCCGAAGGGTGATGGCGGTCGTCCGGCCTATCCGCTGATGGCGATGCTACGTGTTCATCTGATGCAAAACTGATTCGGTTACAGCGATCCAGCGATGGAAGAGGCACTGTACGATACGACTATTCTGCGCCAGTTTGCGGGGCTGAGTCTGGAGCGCATTCCCGACGAAACCACCATCCTCAACGAACCTAGCGCGATGTTTCAGATACACCGCGTTGGATTTCGCTGATACATCCGCTCCTACAGGCCCGCCTCAACTTTTGAAAGCTGCAACAACCCAATCAGCCTCTGCACATCCACCCGCCCCCGCTTGGCCGCAGGCACAAACGCACAATAAGCATGCCCCAGCTTCAACGACGCAGTAGAAAGCGCAATCAAACGGCCCGCCTCCAAATCCCGCTTCGCAATCACCTTCTGCCCCAAAGCAATCCCCATCCCCAGCTTGGCAAGGGTCACCGATAGGCTCGACAACCCCGAGCGACGGCCATGTGCGGGGTCCGGTGAATAGTCCCCGACTTCGCTGGTGAACCAATCACTCCACGTAGGATGCGACGCATAGTTGGGGCCCCATTGAGTATGGATAAACAAACTTTCGTGAATCTGTGTGAGATCGAAGTCCTTGTTGCCGTGCCGATACCAAATTTCCGGCGCACAAACCGGCAGCACTTCGTCATGGAACAAGGGAATGGCCTCAAACGAGGGGTAGTGATAACTCCCATAGCTGACCCGAAGATCCACGTCATGCCGGGCGAGGTCGACCGGGTCATCTTCCACACGAACATCCACCGACAGTTGTGGGTAGATCTCCAGCAGCTCTGAGAGCTTTGGGGCTAGCCAGCATTCGGCCAGGGAAAACGGAACGCTGACAATAAGCCGTGTGCGCATTTCACCTTCGAGTATGCGCACGGTCATCGCGGCGATGTCACCCAGCGCCCGAGAGGTTTGTGGATAGACCGCCAGGCCGGCGTCGGTGAGGGCCAAACGGTTGCCGTTGCGTACGAAGAGTTTCTTGCCGAAGTAGTCTTCCAAATGGCGAATCTGCTGGCTGACGGCCGCCGATGACACGCCCAGTTCTACACCCGCCAGCACAAAGCTGCCCAGCCGTGCGGCGACTTCGAAGGTCCGAACGGCATTGAGGGGCGGCAACCGTTGCATGAGCGCGTCTCCCATAAGTTTTACTAGGGGGATCCTAACAATTTATGCCGTTGTTGCGAAGATTTTCATGGGATACGTTGGAGCCATCTACAACGAGAGGGTCATCATGAACAACGTCATTGATCTTGAGCGCTATCCACTCGACCGTGAAGGCAGCGATGAATGGAACCGCCTGGTTGAGAAGTCCCGCAACGAGCTGAACCTGAACGGCATGTTCAATCTGGAAGGCTTTATCGCAGCGGACAAAGTACGCCTGGCGGCCAAGCAAATTCAGCCGACCATGAACAGCGAATCCCATACCCACAGCCGCACGCACAATATCTACTTCAAACCGCAGATCGAGGGCTTGGCGGCGGATCATCCGGCATTACGCAACGTCGAGACGGTCAGTCATACCCTGTGCGCAGACCAACTCAAGGGCAGCCTAGTCAGTGACATCTACGAGTACCCTCCCCTGGCGGCCTTTCTGGCTTCCGTCATGGAGAAGCCAAACTTGCACGTGATGGCTGACCCCTTAGCCCGCGTCAATGTGATGAGTTACCGCCAGGGCGAGACCTTGAATTGGCACTTCGATCGGTCCGAATTCACCACCACGCTTATGCTGCAGGCCCCCGAAGAAGGTGGCGAATTCCAGTACCGCAGCGACTTGCGAACTAGTGATGATCCCAACTACGCCGGTGTGGCCGAACTGCTTGAGGGGCGTGATCCCCAGGTGCAGACTCTGAAGTTACGCGCCGGCACGCTCAATGTGTTTCGCGGTAAAAACACGGCGCACCGCGTCACCCCAGTCAAGGGTAGCCGCGAACGGATGGTGGCTGTTTTCTCGTACTACGAAAAACCCGGCGTGCTGTTCAGCGCTGAGGAACAACTGGGCTTTTACGGCCGAACGGCCTGACTCGTACGCAACACTCTAATAAAAAGGCCCTCGACTCACCTTGGCTGTCATTGCTTGCCCCTGCCGATCCTTTTCGAACTCTTTGGGGAAACACATGCATTCCATCACTCGCTTTACCCGAAACCTGCTCGCCTGTACCGCCTTAGGCGGCAGTCTGTTGTTTACTGGCATGGCCGCTGCGAAGGACTGGACAACGGTTCGTGTGGCCACCGAAGGGGCTTACGAACCCTGGAATACCACACTACCCAACGGCGAGATTTCCGGTTTCGAACCTGAACTGCTGAAGGACCTGTGCTCGAGGATCCAGCTTGAGTGCAAGCTTCAAGCTCAGGACTGGGATGGGATGATCGCGGGGCTTAATGCCAACAAATTCGACATGCTGATGGATGCCATCGTGATTACCCCGGAGCGTGAGGCCATCGTCGCTTTCTCAACGCCGTATGCGGCCACGCAGGGTGTGTTTGTCAGCTCAACGCCAGCGGTGATTTCAAGCACCCCGAGCGATGAAGTGATCAAGCTCAGCGGTGATCAGAACAACGACCAAACCACCATCGATCAGCTGCGCTCGCTGGTCAAAGATAAGGTCATTGGTATTCAGTCCGGCACTGCTTACACAGACTTTGTGGAGAAAAACTTTAAAAATGTCGCAACCATCCGGACCTATAAAAAGTCCGGTGAGCACATGATGGACCTGAACGCAGGCCGCATTGATTTTGCTTTCGATGACGTGACGTTTTTCTCCTCCGCGCTGCAAAACCCGGAAAACCAGACGGTGCACATGGTCGGCCCCAAGATAGGTGGGCCCATCTGGGGCCCGGGCGAGGCCCTGGCGTTCAGGAAGGGGGATACTGACTTAAAGGAAAAATTCAACCATGCCCTGAGCGCAGCCCTGATGGATGGGACGGTCAAACGGCTTTCGGAGAAGTGGTTTAAGGCTGACATAGCACCTTAAGGAAGGCCGTTCGCCACGGAGTGACGATCCGTGGCGCACTAATGGTCACCGCGAGCTCCGCTTCCTTGGGCCAACGTTTCAGCGCATTTGCTTTCAGGATTTAGTCTCCGCGAATACCTATATCACTGGCGAACTCATAATCTCCCTAACGGGCGTACCTGCTGAGGAGCGCCCCTGTAGCACCATCTTCCGCGCGTAGTCTCGCTCACCCTACATGTACATAAACACGCGGACGCAGGGTGATATATGCAGACTGCCCGCCATTTTTTGGCGAGCATCAAAGTACCTCAGGCATTACTGCATGGAGGTTGCCTTGAGCGATTAGCTTCGTTTCGAGGGCCAACGGAGCATCGGAAAGCTACTCATATTCGCCGATCCTACGAGCGCGGAATATTGATCTCCGTGTTCGAAATAATAGAGCTTAGTGTGGTGCCCCCCGTGCGTAAGCGTCTGACCGATACCGGCTGACGACGAACGGCACTGAAATGATTTGGGCCATCTGCCGGTCGTATCGACTTCACATGATTTTATAACCTCGGCAGCACAGCAATTGCTCGACTAGGCTATAAATTTCCAAGGAGCCAAAGCCGATGGAAGACCAGAATCCGGCTTATTTCGCACCCTATAATCCAAATCTAACGCAGCGTGTATGCGGTTCCGGAGCCAATACCGGTCCGATTTTGACAAAATAGATTCAAAATTGGAGGGAGCCATGAGCAATATCATCGCCACCGGCGAGCCACCTGAAGCAGTCCGTCTCATCATCAAGGTTTATGCCAGCTTGCTGCTCGCAGGATTTGCGTTTATTCCGGCCTATCTGATTGGCTACTTATTCTTCTTTCAAGACCCCACTCTTTTATTCGAGAACCACGCGTTCCATATAATTGCGATCACGGCAGCCACCTTGGAAGGCTTGTTTGTTACTTACGTAACGTGGCGCTGCTACCAGTCATCGGGAGAACCACTGCTGCGATGGATGACGCTTGGCTTTCTCGGTTTTGTACTGATTTACGCGCTGCATGGTGCGTTCACTGGGCTCGCACACCACAATATCTGGCTCTTTCTCCTGTATGGACCGGCCTCTCGACTGGTCATGGCGATTCTGCTGTTAGTCGGAATACTGTCGTACCACCGCCCACCTGATGCCGCGGACCAACGAACGAATCCCCGCCCGTGGCTGATCTGGATAGGACTGTTTCTGCTGGTTGACCTGGCAGTGGCATACATCGCCAACTCGTCAATCGCCAGCAATCTCGCGGTGCGCCTCTCGCTGGAAGGTGGCGCCCTTGTTTTTTCCACATTGAACGTTGCAATACTCCTGCTGCGCCGTATCCGTTCGCAATTGATGGTGATCTTTGTCATATCGGTCACGGCGTTCGCGTTGTCATCCCTTGCTTTCATCCTTGCACGTCCTTGGAACCACATGTGGTGGCTCGCTCATGCGATCTTCGCCGCTGGATTCTTCTTGTTGAGCTATGGGGTAGTGCAAGCGTTCCTCACCACACGTTCTTTCTCGACAATTTACAGCCAAGAGGAGCTGATGGTGCGTCTTGCCGAGGCAATGGAGTACACAGAGAACGCCCTGCTGGAGCTTCAGCGCACCAATCAAGAACTCGGACACCTTGCAGCGACCGATCCACTGACAGGAGCTGATAATCGGCGTCGGTTCATGGAGCGGGTCGAAGATGAAATTGGCCGAACCAAACGCGGTGGTCCACCGTTCTCGGTGTTGGCACTTGATCTGGACAATTTCAAATCCATCAATGATCGCTTCGGGCATCAGGTGGGCGATGACATCCTGAAGGAGTTTGTGCAGAAATGCCTCGACTCGATCCGGCCCTATGACGGCGTAGCCCGAGTGGGCGGGGAGGAATTCATGATACTGCTACCTCAGACTTCACTCGAAGGCGCGCATGTAATCGCTGAGCGCCTGCGGACCAACGTTGCAAATACCGCTTTTAATAGCGGCTTTCAGCGGCTAACCGTGGTCACAGTGAGCATCGGTATATCGCAATCTGGCCGAGACGGCGACACCATCGAGGCAATCCTGCATATAGCCGATCAACGCTTGTATCACGCTAAACACCAAGGCCGTAATCGTGTGGTCACTACCATCAAAACCAGCCTTCAACCTCTGCTCTGACCATCATTTCGAAGTCGCTGAAAACGTTGGAACTGAGCCGGTTGTGTTGTCGCAGGCCTTGGAGGGACATCGGCTAACTGACGCCACGAAACTGCTCGGCCTGGGCGACAAAGTCCACCGAAAACGAATTAACCACCCTACCCTACTCGACCCGCATTTTTGCGCCATGACCGTCAAATGGTCGAATCGAGTCCTCCACAGAGCAGTGTACAGAGCTGATGTCATTCAACGCGGCTCATGCCACAGAGCGTTGGGAAACACTGCCCCCGCTCCGGTAACCAGTGCAAAAGCTGGCTATGCCGACGTCAACGGTATCAAACTTTACTACTCAATCACCGGACATGGATCGCCTGTCATATTGCTTCATGGCGGTCTGGCCAACTCCGATTACTGGGGCAATCAGGTCAAGGCCCTCTCGACGAAGCACACTGTCATCACCTTCGACAGTTGTGGGTATGGTCGCAGCTCGGTTGGCCATCGCTGGTTTCTTTGAAGAAGCTTATTTCGTAGGCAGGACGCTAGATAACCGAACTTTTTCAGATGTCTGGTGCCGCACACTCATTAACCTATGGAATTGCAACGGCTAGTTCTCATCCGCTCTCAACCAGCTCCCTCTCAACATTTACCGGTGCATCCGCGGCATTGACCACGGGTTTCGAATTTCAGGTCAATCCGATCCTCATCTATTGAATATGGACGTTACGATGACCTATAAGCAGCAACGACGTCTCGGCATGAAAGCCCTGCTGATCCATGAAGAACTGTCGGCCAAAACCGCCGCGGGCCGCGCGGTGAGAGAATTGGCTGAGGTATTGGAAGGGCGTCAGGTGGAAGTCATATTGGCGCAATCGGCACTGGATGCGATTGCCATCATCCACTCCGACCCGATGGTGCAATGTGTGCTGCTCGATTGGGACCTGGACCTGGACGACAGCCACAAGATAGCAATGAGCGTGCTCGATGCAGTGCGCGAACGCAGTGAAGCGGTGCCGATTTTTCTCCTGGCCGACCGCAGCAGTGCAGCCACCATTGCACTGGACGCCATGCAGAAATCGGATGACTTCATCTGGCTGCTGGAAGACACCAGTGTCTTTATCGGTGGGCGCATCATCGCTGCCATCCAGCGCTATCGAGACGCGGCATTGCCGCCGATGTTCGGCGCGCTGGTACGTTTTTCGCAAGTCTATGAATACTCCTGGCACACCCCGGGGCACACCGGTGGCACGGCCTTTCTGAAGTCGACGGCGGGTCGCGCCTTCTTCGATTTTTTCGGCGAAAACCTGTTCCGTTCCGACCTGTCGATTTCCGTCGGTGAATTGGGCTCGCTGCTCGACCATTCCGGGCCCATCGGCGCCAGTGAAGTGTATGCGGCCAGGGTCTTCGGCGCCCATCGCACCTACCATGTCACCAACGGCTCTTCGACCTCCAATCGGGTGATCCTGATGGCCAGCGTGACCCGCGGCCAGGTCACTCTGTGTGACCGCAACTGCCATAAGTCGGTAGAGCACGCCATGACCATGTCCGGCGCAGTCCCGACGTATCTGGTGCCGTTGCGTAACCATTACGGCCTGATCGGGCCGATACCGCCGCAGCACCTGACCGTCGAGGCGATCCGTGAGAGCATCGCCAACAACCCGCTGGTCAGTGAAGGGATCGACCCGACACCGATGCACGCGATCATCACCAACTCTACTTATGATGGCCTCTGCTACAACGTGTCGCGAGTCGAGGAACTGCTGGGCGCCAGCGTCGACCGGCTGCATTTCGACGAAGCCTGGTTCGGCTATGCACGCTTCAACCCGATTTATCGCGAACGTTTTGCCATGCATGGCGAGCCGGCCGATCACGGCCCGGATCGGCCGACGGTGTTCGCCACCCAGTCCACTCATAAATTGCTGGCGGCGCTGTCCCAGGCCTCGATGATCCATATCCGCGACGGCCGGCGTCCTATCGATCATGCGCGGTTCAATGAGTCGTTCATGATGCATGCCTCGACTTCGCCGAATTACGCGATCATCGCCTCCAACGATGTCAGCGCCGCGATGATGGACGGCCCGGGCGGCAAGGCCCTGACCGGCGATGCGATTCGCGAGGCGATTGCCTTTCGGCGCATGCTCGCGCGGCTCAATGGCGAGTTTCTAGGGCGCGGAGAGTGGTTTTTCAATGTCTGGCAACCAGACACCGTGACCCTTCCTGATACCGGCCAGGCGATACCCTTTTATGCCGCCGACGAGGAATTGCTGGCGAGCGACCCGGCCTGCTGGATCCTCAAGCCCAACGCGGCCTGGCACGGCTTTGGCGACATCGAGGATGGCTACTGCTTGCTCGACCCGATCAAGGTTTCGATCACCACGCCGGGCATTCTGTCTGGCGGCGGCATGAGCGAGCTGGGTATACCTGCCCAAGTGGTCACGGCCTACCTGGACCGCCAGGGCATCGTGGTCGAGAAAACCACCGATTTCACCATTCTGGTGCTGTTCTCCATCGGCGTGACCAAGGGCAAGTGGGGCACGTTAGTTAATACCCTGCTCGATTTCAAACGCGATTACGACGTCAACGCGCCTTTGGCTCAAGTGCTGCCCGGGCTTTTGGCCGCTCATGCGCAACGTTATAGGGGCATGGGGTTGCGCGATCTCTGTGAAACCATGTTTGCCGCGATGGCCGAGTTGCGTACTACCGAAACCATGTCTCGGGCCTTTTCGACCTTGCCGGTCCCTGATCTGAGCCCTGTCATGGCCTATGAGCAACTGGTGCGAGGCAATGTCGAGATCGTGCCCCTGGAACAGTTGGCCGGGCGTACCGTGGCCACTGGCGTCGTCCCTTATCCACCGGGTATTCCGTTGTTGATGCCGGGCGAGAATGTCGGCGCAGCCGATGGTCCGTTACTCGGTTACCTCAAGGCGCTGGAAGATTTTGACCGACGCTTCTCAGGTTTCACCCATGACACCCATGGCGTCGAAGTGGATGAGGGGCGTTATCTGGTCCGCTGCATTACATCCGATACACAGACAGCGTCATAAGGCGCTCAGGCCTTTCAATGGAGGGAAGATCGGTGAATAAACTGAAAGTGGCTGCAAGCGCGGCTTCACGCAGTAGCTTTTTGACTTCGCGCGAAGTAGTGGAATTTTCCCAAACCGATTTGACGGATGTTGCCGCCGCGGTGATTACCGGAGCGGATGTTCAAAACGGTTTGCTCGATGTCATCAGTCGATCAGGATTCGATATCCCGATCTTCTTTGCCGTTAGCGCCAAGGACGAACTGTCTCGGGAAAACCTGCCAAGCATTGAACATGTTCTGCTGCAAATCAGCGGAGTGTTCGACTTGGGTACCGATAAGGCCGAGTACTACGGCGACAAACTGGAAACGGCGGCCAGTCAATACGAGGAAGCATTGCTGCCGCCCTTCTTCGGTGCGCTCAAACACTATGTCGAGCGCGGCAACTCGACGTTTGCCTGCCCGGGGCATCAGGGCGGACAGTTCTTTCGCAAGCATCCGGCGGGTCGACAATTCTTCGACTTCTTTGGCGAGACGCTGTTTCGTGCCGACCGCTGTAACGCCGACGTGGAAATGGGCGATCTGTTGATCCACGAAGGGGCGCCGCTGGAAGCGCAAAAGCGCGCCGCGAAAGTCTACAACGCGGACAAGACCTATTTCGTCCTCAATGGCACCTCGGCGTCGAACAAGGTCGTGACCAACGCCTTGCTGACTCCGGGCGATGTCGTGCTGTTCGATCGCAACAATCACAAATCAATCCATCAGGGCGCGTTGTTCCAGGCCGGCGCTACACCGCTGTACCTGGAAACGGCGCGCAATCCCTACGGCTTCATCGGTGGTATCGATGCGCACTGTTTTGACGAAACCTATCTGCGCGACGAGTTGCGCCGGGTTGCGCCAGACAAGGCCGATCAACCCCGGCCGTTCCGGTTGGCGGTGATCCAGTTGGGCACCTACGACGGCACCATCTACAACGCCCGGCAGGTGGTCGATAGCATCGGCCATCTGTGTGACTACATCCTCTTCGACTCGGCGTGGGTCGGCTATGAGCAGTTCATTCCGATGATGAAGGACTGCTCGCCGATGTTGCTCGAGCTGGGGCCGGACGATCCCGGAATCTTCGTCACGCAGTCGATTCACAAGCAGCAGGCGGGCTTCTCCCAGGCGTCGCAGATCCACAAAAAGGATCGTCACATCAAAGGCCAGGAGCGCTACTGCAATCATCATCGTCTGAACAACGCGTTCATGGCCCAGGCGTCCACCAGCCCGTTTTACCCGCTGTTTGCCTCACTCGATGTCAATGCGCGGATGCACAGCGGTCGCAGTGGTCACCGACTGTGGGACGAATGCGTTCGCGCCGGCATTGAAGCCCGAAAATTAGTAATGGATCACTGCACCTTGATCCGGCCATTCGTGCCGCCGACCATTGATGGCCGTTACTGGCAGGATTATCCAACCGATGAAATCGCCACTAACCGGCGGTTTTTCATGTTCCATCCCGAGGAGCGCTGGCACGCCTTCGAGGGCTATACCGAGAATCAATACTTCATCGATCCATGCAAATTGCTGTTCACCACCCCGGGCATTGATGCGACGACGGGCGAATACACGGAGTTCGGCATCCATGCCGGGGTCCTCGCCACGTTCCTGCGCCAGTACGGCATGGTCCCGGAAAAAAGCGACCTGAACTCCATTCTATTCTTGCTCACGCCAGCCGAAAGCCAGGCCAAGATGCAGCACCTGGTCGCGCAGATCGCGCGCTTCGAGCGTTTTATCCACGACGACGCGCCACTGGCCGAGGTATTGCCCGGTGTCTATCGCGACCACGAAGCCCGTTACAAGGACTACAGCATCCGCCAACTGTGCCTGGAAATGCACGAGCTCTACGCCCGACATAACGTCAAACAGCTGCAAAAGGACATGTTCCGCAAGGCGCATATGCCCGCGGTAGTGATGGACCCCCGTGAGGCGAATCTCGAGTTCGTGCGCGGCAAAGTGGAACTGATCGCCCTCGAGGATGCTCAGGGGCGGATCGCCGCCGAGGGTGCCCTGCCTTATCCGCCGGGGGTGCTGTGTGTGGTCCCCGGTGAAGTGTGGTCGGGTGCGGTGCTGAGCTATTTCCTGGCTCTACAGGATGCAATCAATCGCTTGCCTGGATTCAATCCCGAATTGCAGGGTGTCTACCTCAAGACCGAAGAGGACGGTCGCATTCGAGCTTATGGATACGTCATCAAGCAGTAAAACGTTCCTGAAAGGACACTGGAAAATCATCCCGGTATTCGTCTTTCCGCAATGCAGCGCCCCGCGAAGGGGCGTTTTTGGAGTGCAAATATGGGAACTACCGTGAAGAAGATGAGCGTGGTGCAACTCACCGTGCTGACGGCCATCAACATGCTGGGGTCGGGCATCGTCCTGCTGCCGTCGAAGCTGGCGCAAGTGGGCACGATATCGATTTTCTCGTGGATCGTGACGGCACTCGGTTCGCTGGCCTTGGCCTATGCCTTCGCCAAATGCGGGCGCTTCAGCCGCAAGCCTGGCGGCATGGGGGGGTACGCCGAATACGCCTTTGGTCGCTCCGGCAACTTCATGTCCAACTACACCTATGGCGTGTCGCTGCTGATCGCCAACGTGGCCATCGCGATTACCGCCGTAGGGTATTCGACGGAGTTGTTCCATGTGACGTTGACGCCCATCGGCGTCGCGGGGGCGACCGTGGTGCTGCTGTGGTTGACCACCATCGCCAACTTCGGCGGCCCGCAGATTACCGGTCAGATCGGCAATGTCACCATCATGGGTGTCATCATTCCGGTGCTGGGGGTTTCGGTACTGGGCTGGTTCTGGTTCGACTCATCGCTGTACGTCGCCGCCTGGAATCCACACGACATGCCGATTTTCCAGGCGGTTGGCGCATCGATCTCGATAACCCTGTGGGCCTTTCTCGGCCTCGAATCGGCGTGTGCGAACACTGACGCCGTGGAAAACCCCGAGCGTAACGTGCCGATCGCCGTATTGGGCGGGACCATCGGTGCGGCGGTCATTTATATTGCGTCGACTAACGTGATCGCCGGGATTGTGCCGAACATGGACCTTGCGGCCTCCACCGCACCGTTCGGGCTGGCGTTCGCCACCATGTTCACGCCGCTGGTAGGCAACATTGTCATGGGCCTGATGATCATGGCCTGTATCGGTTCGCTGCTCGGCTGGCAGTTCACCATTGCCCAGGTGTTCAAAAGCTCAGCCGATGTCGGCTATTTCCTGAAGATCTTCGCCAAGACGACCAAGTCCGGCACACCCATCGCCGGCATGCTGGTGCTGGTGGTCTGCCAGACCGCGTTGACGCTGATGACCATCAGCCCGGACCTGAGCAAACAGTTCGACATGATCGTCAACCTGGCAGTAGTGACCAACCTGGTTCCCTACTTGATGTCGATGGCAGCGCTGATGACGATTCAGAAGGCCGCCGGGATCACGCCGCGCAAAGCCCTGTTTGCCAATGGCATCGCCTACATCGCAGCGGCTTACAGCTACTACGCTCTGTATAGCTCCGGTGCCGACGCCATGATGTTGGGCGGCATTGTCACCATGCTCGGATGGACTTTGTACGGGACCGTCAGCCGTCGATTCATGACAGCCGATACCCCAGTCGAGGATGTCGCCAAAGCCTAAAGCTTTGCCGCGTCTCATCGTGCACTTGATTGGCTATTCATACATTCGCAAAGTGCAGCTCATCATCAATGCTCAACAGCGGGACAATGAGTCAGGAATGAAGCAATGGGCGCGCTGCGGTCCGGTAGGACGGTAGCGAGTTCGTTGGTTTATTCGCCCTCAACCCCACAAGCCCTAGCGCTGCATCCATTTGAGGCCAGACGTTCTCAATTGCGATGCAGGAGAGTATGAGGAGCAACACCAAAGGCCTTGCGAAAGGCATGGCTGAAATGGGAAAAGTCGGAGAACCCGAAATCCAGTGCTGCTTGAGAAACGCTGCGTACCTGGCCGCGCTCGATGGCTTCGCGGCTGGCATTCAGGCGCTCTTTCCAGATCTCCGAAACTGGGGTTTTCTGGTAGCGGGCGAAAGCACGCGTGACGGTTCGGGTGGACACATGGTGCGCTTGAGCGATGAGTTCGATCGACAGGTTCGGGTCGGTCAAATTCCGGCGGATGTAATTCATGATCCGTCCATAAAGATCCAACTCTTCATGGGTTGTCTTCAAGTCCTGAAGTTCCAGGCTGATGACCAGAAGGTCGAGCAACGCACTGGAATACCGACTAGAGACTCCCCCATCCTGCAAGATTGACGGTGCGCTCGCCGCCTGGCGCAACATCTCGCGTAACGGGATCACGCCTGGACGACGATCGTCCAGAACCATCGCCGTGTAATCCGCTACGCCGGGCAACCGCTCGCTGAGCAACTGTCGTGGAATTCGGATCAAGTGATTTTCGGTACCACCCAGACTGAATCGAAACGTCTGGGATGCATCATAAAGAAACAGATTGCCTGCTGCCAAGGTTGCCTTGCGCCCTCCCTGCTCCAGTTCACCACGACCAATTCGGGTGAAACCCAACCACAAATCTTCGGCGGGACCGCTGCGCAGATGCTGGGCGGAACGCTCCCAATGGTGCAGAGGCGAGGACAAGGTGCAGATATCCAGCGCCCCCATGTCGTGGACCTTTAGCGCCCCCTCGAAATTGCTCTGCGACAAGGTTTTGCTGTCAGCCGCCAGGCAATGACGACACACCACTTCTTTCCAGTAATCAAAGCGACGTGGCTCCGAAACTGCGAGGGTTGAATACTGACTGCTTTGGCTCATGGCATTCACCTCGGTGCGGCGACGTAAAGAAAGCGGGGAGCGCTAACGCAAGCTCATCACTTAGCAATTAATAGGCCATTCGCTCTTTCTGGCGCCGGCCTAATATGGCTCTGAGGAGAGGCGCCTACCAGAAACCTCGTCAGCAAACCCCGCCAGCGTTAAACGTCTGCTGCCATCGCTGATGAGCGTGTTATGCCCATTTTCAAGGCGCGAGCCCTTGCCTTTGGGGCTCAGCGCACCAGTACGGCTCAAGCGCGTACCGGTTTTGTTGGGTCTGTCCTTTCCAACCAAACGGTTGTCTTTGCGAACAAAGCGCACTGACCCGATCCTGCATAACTTCTACCTCACAGCATTCCCTGCAACCACGGCTGATGAGGCATCCCATGCATCTTCAAAAACAGAAACGATTGTCCGACTCATCCTGGTTATTGCAAATGCGCGACCTGGCACCCGAGGAGTTCGTTTGCTGGCTGATCGAGTGGGGAGTTCTGGCGCTGCTCCGACGACAGGAAGGTGCCAACCGCAATCCGTCACCGGGACATTGAACCCAAACCTTACGCCTGAACCAAAAATAAAAAGGAGCCTTTCATGGAATCCGCGATCGACAAACACCTCACATGTCCTCGGACGCTTTCTCGTCGAGTTCCCGAAAATTACCAACCGCCCTTCCCCATGTGGGTCGGACGCGCCGACGAACAATTGAAACAGGTGGTGATGGGCTACTTGGGTGTGCAGTTTCGCGGTGAAGCACAGCGCGAGGCGGCGCTGCAGGCCATGCGGCACATCGTGAGCAGCTTCAGCCTGCCCGATGGTCCGCTAACCCATGACTTGACGCATCACACTGACAACAGCGGCTATGACAACCTGATGATCGTCGGTTACTGGAAAGATCCAGTGGCCCATTGCCGCTGGTTGCGATCACCAGAAGTGAACGACTGGTGGGAGTCGCAGGATCGCCTCAGTGACGGCCTCGGGTATTTTCGGGAGATCATCGCTCCGCGTGCCGAGCAGTTCGAAACTTTATACGGCTTCCAGGACAAGCCGCCCGGCATCGGCGCGATCATGGACAACACCAGCGGCGAAATCGAAGAGCACGGCTACTGGGGCTCGATGCGCGACCGCTTCCCGGTTTCCCAGACCGACTGGATGAACCCTTCGGGCGAACTGCAAGTGGTCGCTGGAGACCCGGCTAAAGGTGGGCGCGTCGTAGTGCTGGGTCACGACAACGTAGCGCTGATCCGCTCCGGCCAGGATTGGGCCGACGCCGAGGCAGAGGAACGCTCACTGTATCTTGACGAAATCCTGCCGACGCTGCAGAACGGCATGGATTTTTTGCGTGACAACGGCCAACCCCTGGGCTGCTACAGCAACAGATTCGTGCGCAACATCGACATGGACGGCAACTTCCTCGACCTGAGCTACAACATTGGTCACTGGCGCTCGGTCGAGAAGCTGGAACGCTGGGCAGAATCCCATCCCACCCATCTGCGCATTTTCGTCACGTTCTTCCGCGTGGCTGCCGGGCTGGTGAAGCTGCGGCTTTACCACGAAGTGTCGGTGTCGGATGCCAAAAATCAGGTATTCGAATACATCAACTGCCATCCGCAAACGGGAATGCTTCGCGACGCATTACCGGCACAAAGCTGAGCGCACCTGCGCTTACACCCAACCAGTGAATAGCCACAGCCTGCCGCCTTGAAAGGCGGTACGGCCTCCTTGTGCCAGGAAATCCATCATGAACAAAATCCGTCTGCTGACGCTCCCTGCTCTGCTGCCCGCATTTCATGCGCAAGCCGTCGAAGTGGCCCCCGGTGATTATGAGCAATATCCGGCGGACGCAACCATCGGCGTCATCTACTACCAGCACGCCACCACCGACTCGGCCTATGCCAAGGGTCACAAGGTCAGTTCTGATTTCAACTTGAGCTCCGACGTTGGCATCTTGCGTCTGCTGCACGTCTACGCGCTGAGTGACACCGTCACCATTGACCCACAATTCCTTTTGCCATTCGGGCACGTCTCCAGCGGCGGCGATGCCTCGACGCTAGGTAGTACGAGCGGCATTGGCGACCTGATCCTGACGGCTCCGGTCAAGTTGCGACTCAACGACGCCCGCGACACCCTCAGCCTCGCGCCCTACCTTTTCGTGCCCACCGGCAGCTACGACAAGGACGCCCCCCTGAATATTGGCGAGAACCGCTGGAAGTTCGAGCTTCAGGGCGCCTACGTCAAACACTTCACGGAAAAATGGGCCATGGACCTGGTCGGCGGCGCCACGTGGTATGGCGACAACGATGACTACAGTGCAAACGCCAACCGGCTTGAGCAGGACGTCTCCTACGCCGCGCAGGTTATGGGCCGCTACATGCCGGATGCCACTACGGCCTTCGGCATAGGTTTCGGACATACCTGGGGCGGAGAAACCAACATCGAACATGTCAATCAGGACAACGAAGCAGACACCACCAACTTCCGTTTGACCGCCACCAAGTTTTTCACCGCTCAAGACCAGATCCAGCTGCAGCTGGGCAAGGATCTCTCGGTAGATAACGGGCCCAAAGAGGACTTCCGGATGAACCTGCGTTACGCACGAGTGTTTTAAGCCCAACAGACCTCGGGACAACGACCGAGCCGAGGCCAGGAAGATAAAAAAAGCGTGTCCGGCTCAACCAAGTGGCTGTCCGGCTCAACCAAGCGACAGCACGGGGACCCGGCTTATCTTAATCCCAGGTCAACTGACACCCAATGAGAGTGTTGCTTTCGCGGAACCAAGAGCACGCACAGCAACCAGCAAAATATTTGTACAACTCATTTACGAAGCGCTCGGTCTCGCCGGGCTTCCAGAAAAAAAAGGATCCCACCATGGCAATCGTTCGCCCCACCCTCGACCAATTACTGGACATCGCGAGCAATCTGCACATGCAGTTGCCCCCTGAGCAGGCCAGTGAATATCTGGCGCTCATGCAGTCGAGTTTCGACGCATACGATCTCATCGACGAGTTACCCGACTTTACTCCGCCAGTGCGGTACGACCGCAGTTCGGGCTATCGCCCATCGAATAAGGAAAACCCGCTCAACGCCTGGTACTACAGGGCCGAAGTGAACGGCGCTCGCAAGGGGAAACTGGCGGGCAAGACCGTAGCGCTCAAGGACAACATTTCGCTGGCCGGCGTCCCGATGATGAACGGTGCTGCGCCGCTGGAAGGCTTCGTGCCCTCATTCGATGCCACCGTAGTGACTCGATTGCTGGACGCTGGGGCCACTATCCTCGGCAAGGCAACCTGCGAACACTACTGCCTCTCTGGTGGCAGTCACACCTCTGACCCGGCGCCGGTACACAACCCACACCGCCACGGTTTTTCCTCCGGTGGCTCCTCCTCCGGCAGCGCGGCGCTGGTGGCCGCAGGCGAGGTGGACATGGCGGTCGGCGGCGACCAGGGCGGCTCTATCCGTATCCCTTCAGCATTCTGCGGCACCTACGGGATGAAGCCGACCCACGGCCTGGTGCCCTACACCGGGATCATGGCGATTGAGGCAACTATCGACCATGCGGGGCCTATCACCGGCAATGTGCGTGATAACGCATTGATGCTGGAAGTCATGGCCGGTGCGGACGGGCTCGACCCACGCCAGGCTTCGCCGCAGGTCGACACCTACAGCGACTACCTGGAGCGCGGTGTCAGCGGGCTCAGGATCGGCATCCTCCAGGAAGGCTTCCAACTGGCCAATCAGGACCCGCGTGTCACCTCCAAGGTACGCAGCGCCATCGCCCGACTTGAGGCGTTAGGCGCTCGTGTTGAAGAAGTATCCATTCCCGAGCACAACCTTGCGGCTTCGCTGTGGCACCCCATTGGCTGCGAAGGTCTGACCATGCAGATGATGCACGGTAATGGTTCGGGCTTTAACTGGAAGGGCCTTTACGACGTCGCGCTGCTGGATAAACAGGCCGGCTGGCGCGAACAGGCGGACGCATTGTCCGCATCGCTCAAGCTGTGCATGTTCGTCGGCCAGTACGGCCTGGAGCGCTACAACGGCCGTTTCTACGCCAAGGCACAGAACCTCGCACGTTACGCACGCGCCGGCTACGACAAGGCACTGGACAGCTATGACCTGCTGGTGATGCCGACGGTACCCATCATTGCCCAGCCACACCCGGAACCCGGTTGCTCAATTACCGAATACGTGGCCCGGGCACTGGAAATGATCGGCAATGCCTCATCCCAGGACATCACCGGCCATCCGGCCATGTCGATCCCTTGCGGCCTGGTAGACGGTCTGCCCGTCGGGCTGATGCTGGTTGGCAAGCACTATGCAGAAGGCACGATCTACCAGGCTGCTGCAGCGTTCGAGGCCGCTGTCGACTGGAAATCCCTTTAAGCCTGTTTGTGCCACTGCAGTCCGAAAAAATAAAAAAGAAGCTCAGCCTTGCTATGAAGTTCCAGACCGATTCGAACGATGAGGAGTTACCCAATGAACACACCAACACCCCAACAATCTACTTCGACTCCGGGCGAGAGGGCGCGGGCGCTGTTTCAGGTTCTCAAGAGCAAGGACCTGATCCCCGACGGCTATATCGAGGCAATAACCCAATTGATGGAGCACGAATGGAGCCCAGAAAATGGCGCTCGCGTGGTTGCCAAGGCTTGGGTAGATCCGCAATTTCGCGAATTGTTGCTCAAGGACGGCACCGCGGCATGTGCTCAATTTGGTTACACCGGCCCGCAGGGGGAATACATCGTGGCCCTGGAAGATACGCCCACGTTGAAGAACGTCATTGTTTGCAGCCTGTGTTCTTGCACCAACTGGCCGGTCCTGGGCTTGCCGCCCGAGTGGTACAAGGGCTTCGAGTTCCGCGCACGCCTGGTCCGCGAAGGGCGCACCGTACTGCGTGAATTGGGCACGCCATTGCCTAGTGAGGTAACCGTCAAGGTTTGGGATACCAGCGCTGAAAGCCGATACCTGGTGCTGCCCGTAAGACCCGAAGGCAGCGAGCACATGAATGAAGAAGAGCTTCAGAAACTGATCACCAAGGATGTTCTGATTGGTGTTGCCCTGCCCTGCGTGCCCTAACCAAGACGCTCCATTTTTTTCAATTTAAAGAGGTGTTCAATATGGATGGCTTTCATGATCTTGGTGGCTTTCAGGGGTTTGGCAAGATACCCCACACCATCAACAGCCTGAGCTATAAGACCGTGTTTAAAGAAGATTGGGAGCATCTGGCTTACAGCCTGATGTTCGTCGCGGCAGACCACTTGAAACAGTTCAGCATCGATGAGGCGCGCCATGCCGTCGAGCGCCTTGATGTGCGCCAACACGTTGGCACGACGTATTACGAACGCTACGTCATCGCCACCGCGACGCTGTTGGTCGAAGCTGGAGTTATTACCCAGGACGAACTCGATCAGGCGCTGGGTTCACCATTCAAATTGGCCAACCCGCCCCACTCCCAGGGTCGTCCTGCCATCACCGGTCGGGCGCCATTCGAAGTCGGCGACCGGGTGGTAGTGCGCGACGAGTACGTGGCGGGGCATGTCCGCATGCCGGGCTATGTCCGCGGGAAGGAAGGCGTGATCCGTCATCGCACCACCGAACAATGGCCTTTCCCGGACACCATTGGCCATGGCGACAAGCGTGCAATACATCAACCGAGCTATCACGTCGAATTCCGGGTCAAGGATCTTTGGGGCGATGCCAACGATAATGGCCTGGTGGTCGTAGACCTGTTCGAAAGCTATCTGGACAAAGTTGTAGCCGAGCAAACGGTGACCGCATGATTGATGGCACCTAGTTGAACCGGCTGCCGGTGACGGTCCTTTCGGGCTTCCTCGGTGCTGGCAAGACAACCCTGCTCAACCACATTCTGCGCAATCGCGCCGGCATGAGAGTGGCAGTCATCGTCAATGATATGAGCGAAGTCAACATCGACGCCGAGGAGGTGCAACACAGCATGTCGTTGCACCGCGGCAGCGATGAATTGATTGAGATGAGCAACGGCTGCATCTGCTGCACGCTGCGTGCTGACTTACTCGAGCAAATCAGCCTATTGGCACGTCAGCAGCGTTTTGATTACCTGCTTATCGAGTCCACGGGTATTTCCGAACCCATGCCCGTCGCCGAGACGTTCGCCTTCCTTGACCCCGAAGGTTTCAGCCTCAGCGAACTGGCACAGCTCGATACCTTGGTGACGGTGGTAGATGGCAGCAACTTCCAGGCACTGCTCTCCTCGACAGACACCTTGGCCAGCGAAGACGGAACAGACAAGCCACTGCGCCACTTGGCTGACCTGCTGATCGAACAGGTGGAGTACGCCAACGTCATCCTCGTCAACAAACTGGACCTTATGGGTGAAAGTGACTACTTGGCGTTGCGCGCACTCCTTGCAGAGCTAAATCCGGCAGCGCAAATCCTGCCCATGACCCACGGCGCCATAGACCTGTCGAAGATTCTCGGTACCCGTCTATTCGACTTACCCAGCCTGGCACAGTCGCCCGGCTGGATGAAGAAGATGGAAGATATCGATGAACCACCTTCTGAGTCGGACACCTATGACATGACGTCCTGGGTATACCGCGAACGCGCACCGTTTCACCCACAGCGACTGCTCGATTTTCTCACCAAGCCGTGGCACAACGGCCGACTGCTGCGCAGCAAAGGTTACTTCTGGGTAGCCAGCCGGCATTTGGAAATCGGCATGCTGGCGCAAAGCGGCAGGCAGTTCCGTTGGGACTATGTCGGACGCTGGTGGACCTTCATCGAGCAATCGCAATGGCCCCGTGATGAGTACCGGCGGCAGCGGATCCTGGCCAAATGGGACGACATTGTCGGCGATTGTCGACAGGAACTGGTTTTCATAGGCCAGGGGCTCGACCTGGACGCTTTGAAGGAAGAACTCGACGCCTGCCTGCTGAGTGCCCAAGAGATAATGGCCGGCCCAGAGACGTGGCCGGCCATGCAAGGTGCAACATCCTTCGATAACCACGCATTGTCACCATGACTGCGCGACAACCCGAGATGCGCAGCATGCTCGGCGCGCCGTCACTCACCTGTCGCACAGCCCGAAAGGTGCTCGTGCAAGGTCAGTCATGACCGACTACTTCAGTTCTCCGATCATCGGCACATAGTCCCTGGCAGGCGCATCGAGATCCAGTCGGCCTTCCTCGACCAACTGAAGCACCGCTGTACCGGTTATTGCTTTACTCGCGGAAAATAGGGCGAAAACACTGTCGTCCGCTCGGTTAGAGCTTATGGCGGGGTGTGCAGTGGTAGGACTGATTGCCCGACGTGAAGCAATGAACGTCGGGCCAGATGAGAGTAAGAAAATAAGATGAAAGCGTCTGTCGGCTGCCGGCAGAGGGTGTCGGAATCAGGCACTTATTTAAATATCGCGGAGGTGGACGATGTTTAGTTGTACCGGAAGTGCCATTCAAAAAACCATCTCGGGACCGCAGACCAAATGGCTAAACCGCTTCCAGCGCAAAGCGCTCCTGCTCGGCCTTGAGCCTCAGCGCCTGCATCTCCTTTTGTAACTACATGATCATACCCACCCTACTTTTACATACTGTAGCTGGCGATATAACCAGCCTCGATAGCATTCCTTTATATAAATTTTGGCGGGCATTCAAGTTTGGACTAGCGCAGTCAACACGTGCATGGGCATATTGATTCGCAACAATATTTAATCCATTGAAAATATATTGCCATATAAATATGTATGTGCCACTCAGCAATAAATGTACACTCCCCACTCAATCAAACTTTCCAAGCTTTAGTTCCGGCTGTCCCAGAGAATATTAATTTCGAGTCAAAAGCCTAAACTAAACCACCAAGGCTGCTCACGAACGCCTTCGTAACTGTTTGATTTTTAATATCTATTTCCGTGAGGGAATTCTGCTTTTTAGTTCAGAGCAAGACCGGCGCAGTGAACTTCGCCTACGGGGCATCGAAGAACTCTATAGATCTCAGAAACCACCTGCATCGTTGCTTCTTCGATCGTTCCTTCATTACGGCATAAAACCCAGCCGTGATCTGCAATCGCTCGCTCGAACGCCTTGGTACAAGCGATATGTTCTTCCAGCTTATGGATCACAGTACTGCTCAGCCCACGCCGTCGTGCCGCTGCCCTCGCCCATGAAATCTCAGGGGCGGTGACAACCCCGACATGCAGGTCTGGCACTCGCACGTTTCGATCAATGTTTAACTGTAGAATCTCTGCAAACGGGATTATCCGGCGAAACGCGGCATCAGACGGGTACCAGCGATCGATCAAGATGATGCTGCCTGGTGGCTGTTTAGCCACCACGTGCTGGGAAATCCAGGTACGGCTATCAGCAAAGCGCTCACAAACCCCCAGCTCCAAATCCCGGGTGGGATTCCTGACGAGCTTGTTAACGAGGGCCATTGTTTCCCCCCTATAGGGATCGCTTTTTTTCTCGCAAAGTCGGATCACCTTTTTGTTGTCTGCCCTCAGTACTTTCGTAATGGCCTCCAGCAGTGTGGTTTTGCCGGTTCCTTTGGGCCCATCTAGAGAAACAAACAGCGGACGATTCATTCTTCACATAACGATTGATATACGGTTTTTTTTTGCCCGGTTCGTTCGCTGGAACCGCTTGGCGCGACTACGCGAATCGAGTGGAGGGCCCTTATGAACAGGCATTGATGAACACTCTAACTTAGTTTCTGGCTAACGGGTCTCAAAATCCATGGATGGTTTTGTGGGGCAGGTGCACGACTTCCCAGCAGCGATAACCAAGGCCGCCAACTGCTGCCGGCAACAGCAGTTGGCCCCACACAAAACTACTTCAACCGCCCCGCTCCATCCAGCCAACCTGGCGCGCCTTTCTGCAACCATTCAGTGGCCGCGGGATTGTGTTTGATGCGGCTATCCAGAAACGCCACACCAATTGCCTGAATCGCAGCAACTTGCTTGGGATCCGGGGCCGGCTCGCCCACCACCGGGCTATGGAAACCGCCGCCGGATTTGGCGCCGCGCTTGTGCCCTTTACCTTTGGGAGCATCGCCGGATGGATTGCTACCCTTATCGGCCTTTTTCACCGGCCGGTTGAACAACTCGGTACCCGACAAGGTCTTGTGCGTAGCGTTGTTCAACTCCAACTGAACGCTTCCCGCCGCCGTCACCGACTCGCCCAACACTTGTCGCTGGCGATAAGAACTGACCCAGTTGAACGGATCTTCATCCTCCTGACCGGTCATCGACAGCACGGGCGCCGATATCTGGGCGAAGACTTCTCGCCGGGCACCGGCTTCCACATAAGGGCTGAGCAGCAACACCGCTTTGGGCTGAATCGCGACGCCCGACGTAGCGCCAGGTTCCAGCGCCCCGGCCAGTGCCTCTGCGGTCTGCGCCCCAAAATCAAAGCCGGCCACCACAACTTGATTCCAGTCGATGGCAGCCAGTTGCGCGTCTCCTTTCGCGGCTCGCGCCCGAACCTCGGTCAGGACTTTCTGCAGTGTGGACAGCCTGTCGCGTAAGGCGGCGGCGGTGTAATGACTGCTCGCCATCCCACGGAAGTCTCCATACAACGCCTGCTGCGACGCAAAAATCGACTGATCATAGGCGTGCCCCTGAACAGACAGCACCGCATAACCGGCCTGCGCCCAAGCCTTGCGCCACTCCACTCCGCCCGAGGCCGGCTCACCCAATCCCGGCAAGTAAATAATCAGCGGCAAACGCTCATGGATAACCGGCGCCAACCACGCAACATCCACCGATTGCTGATCGAGTTGCCAGATTGCGCCCCAGCCGACCGTTTCGTTGTGGGACGGTTGATAGGCGGTAGTCAGCTCTTTATTGACCCGCTCGGTGAATGCGATGCGCGGGTCTGGCGGATCGCCCGCACAACCCGAGATCAATCCCAGGCTGCCCACTAAGGCGCCCACCGCTAGCCAGTACCGAGGTTGAAGGTTCATTCGATTCACAAAGTCGTCCAGATCAAGATGGCTAGCAGCCTAACCGACCCGCAGGCGAACGAGGCGCAAGGCCAGGTAAAGAATGGGTAAAGGGTGATGAAGGCGCCCTCGATCAGACCATGCGTTTCGTGCGCAAGGCAGCCAACGTCTTGGGTGTCCGTAGCTTTCTTTCACCGAACAGCAAGCCGCCCCGGTATAGGGTCAGATCTTGTAGCCGTTCAAATTTCACCGGGTGCTGGCGTTTGTGGGCTGCATCGTTGCCATTCAAGTCGAAGGACGCGATCAGCCTCAGCGTCCCCCTGGTGCTGGGCCTCTGCCAAGGCTGCCGCATAGGTTTTACCGTGCCCGGATATCTGGGTCAGAATGAAATTCGAAGTGCCATTGACGATGCCTGAAATAAGCTAGTTTTTGTTGGCGGCCGCCGTCATGTAAGCGTCTGGCGGCTCCGGCAGTGCCGCGAGCATGTCGTGCAGTCCGGCAGCCCACTGCATTCGGATACGCATGAAGTACGGGTCGTCGGCCGTGATGCGATAACTTTTCGCACCGGTAAAACTGTCTTTCCTGTACACCAACAGATCCAGCGGCATGCCCACCGACAAGTTGCTGCGCATGGTCGAGTCGAACGAGATCAGCCCACAGCGCAGGCCCTCTTCGAGTGATGTGCGATACGTCAGATTGCGATCGAGTATCGGCCGGCCGTACTTGCTTTCACCCAATTGCAGGAAAGGCGTGTCCTCTGTCGCCTGAATGAAGTTGCCTTGCGGATAAATGCTGTACACATCCATGGGCCCGTCCGCGATCTGCCCACCGACCAGAAAAGAGCAACTCAAGTCGGTCTTGCCGGCCAGCTTCGTACGATCCCGGGCGACGACTTCGCGAACGGTTTCGGCCACCAGCACGGTGGCGTCATAGAGCGTGCGGACACTCAACAAGTGTGGTCCCTGCCCCGTGGAACGCTGCTTGAGCAGGTTGACCACCGATTGCGAGGTGGCCAGGTTGCCCGCCGTTTGCAACACAATCAGTCGCTCGCCCGGCGTGCTGAAAATAAACAACTTACGGAACGTTGATATCTGATCAATGCCCGCATTGGTTCGTGAGTCGGAGATGAACACCAGCCCGTCGGCCAGGTGCATAGCGACGCAATAAGTCATTCGTGTTAACTCGTGAATTTGGGATGAACGACCGTACCGTTTCATAACGGTACGGCCGGTAACGGTTGCAGTTGTGAACCGGGGCTACTGGTGCTGGACCTGGAACATCGAGTTGACCTGAACCCGCGCCAGCATTGACTCGGCCCCGCCACCACGCCGCATGCCGCGTACAGGGCAGGCGTCGAGGTAGTCCAGGCCAACCGCCAGTTTCAGATGACGCTCTGGACGGGCCAAGCGGTTGGTCACATCGAAGCTGTACCAACCGTCGTCGAGCCAAGCTTCGGCCCAGGCGTGACTGGCGAGGTGGTTTTCATCTTCGGTGCACAGGTAACCGGAGACGTAACGTGCGGGAATTCCCAGGCTGCGGGCGCAGGCCAGGAAGGCGTGGGTGTGGTCCTGACAGACCCCGGCTCCCCCCGCAAAAGCCTCGGCTGCTGTGGTGTCCACGGTGGTCGCACCCGGGTTGTAGACCATGTGGTCGGCCAGGCCATTCATCAGGTCAATCAGCGCCGTCCGATCCCGTCGCATACCGCAGTGCTGCACGGCGAAGGCATTCAAGGCGTCGTCCGTTTTTGTCAGATGACTGGTGCGCAAAAACGGAAAAGGAGATTGGCTGTCGCGCTCCTGCTCACGGTCCGGGTCGATTTCCACCTGACCATAAGCCGTCAGCACCAGAGCACCGTGGGGCTCGTCCATCGTCAATACATGCAGGATGTTGCCATAAGGGTCGAACTGGCTACGGACTATGCGCGGCAATTCCAGGTGCCATTCCAGGATGTGCTGGCGTTCGCTGTTCTGCGGCGTCAGGCGCAGGAACTGGATGCTGGTGCAGACTTCATCGGCATAGCTGTAGGTGGTGTCGTGGCGTATGGACAGTTTCATACGACCTCCAGATAGGATTCGTGGACGGTCTGACCGAGATGGCGAACCTGGGAGATGAAATCGGTCAGCCACTGGTGCAGACCGAAGCCGAGAATCTCGTCGATACCGGTGTAGCGCAGCCGAGCATTCAATTCGGCAGCCAAGCGCTGAGCCGCTCGCCCATTACTACCCGGCAGGCTGGCGAGGATATGGTCCAGTTCCTCGATGCAGGCGTGCAATGAGCGCGGCACATCGCCGCGCAACAGCAACATCTCGGACACCTGCTCGGCGCCCGGTGCGTTGCGGTAGATCTCGTTGAATGCCTCAAAGGACGACAAGGCCCGCAACAACGCGCTCCACTGGTAGTAGCCGCGCGCGGAGTTGTCACTGACCTCCTCCGACTCTTCGCCGAACATTTCGTAGCGTGCATCCAGCAGGCGCAGGGTGTTATCGGCGCGCTCAAGGAACGTCCCCAAGCGAATGAAGCAGTAGGCATCATTGCGCATGATCGTGCCCGACGTCGCGCCGCGGAACAGGTGCGAACGCTCCTTGACCCACTCGCAGAAATGGCTGATGCCATAACGCGCCAAGCCGTTGCTGGCGATGTTGCGCATCTCCAGCCACGTGGCGTTGATGTTCTCCCACATGTCGGCGGTGATACGCCCGCGTACGGCGTGAGCATTGGCCCGAGCGGCCTGCAAACAGCAATAGATGCTCCCGGGGTTGGTTTCGTCCAGCGCAAAGAAGTGCAGCATGCGCTCGGTGTTGAGCTCGCCAAAACGTTCGTTGTAATCATCCAGCGTGCCAGCGGCCAGCAGCGACATCGCCAGCTCGGCGCGGCCATCGGTGCGCCCGGCCTGGGGCATCAGCGACAGCGAGTAACTGACTTCGAGCATGCGCGCCAGGTTTTCGGCGCGCTCCAGGTAACGGGACATCCAGTAGAGGTCCGAAGCGGTTCTTGAAAGCATGTCTTAGTCCTCCACTACCCAAGTGTCTTTGGTGCCACCGCCCTGGGACGAGTTCACCACCAGCGAGCCTTCGCGCAATGCCACGCGGGTCAGGCCGCCGGGCACCAGACGGGTTTCGCTGCCCGACAATACAAACGGGCGCAGATCAATGTGGCGTGGGGCGATGCCGTTTTCGACAAAGGTCGGGCACGTAGATAGGCATAGCGTCGGCTGGGCGATATAGGCTTCGGGGCGTGCCTTGAGCCGCGCGCGGAAGTCCTCGATTTCCGCCGCCGTGGCTGCCGGGCCGACCAGCATGCCGTAGCCACCGGAGCCCTGGGTTTCCTTGACCACCAGCTCGGGAAGATGGGCCAGCACATGGGACAGCTCTTCCGGTTTGCGACATTGCCAGGTCGGCACGTTCTTGAGGATCGGTTCTTCGTCGAGGTAGAAGCGGATCATGTCAGTGACGTACGGGTAAATCGACTTGTCGTCCGCGACCCCGGTGCCCACGGCGTTCGCCAGGACCACATTGCCCGAGCGGTACGCCGCCACCAGCCCGGGCACCCCGAGCATGGAGTCCGGATTGAAGGACAACGGATCGAGGAACGCATCGTCGAGACGGCGATAGATCACATCTACCTGTTTCGGGCCGGAGGTGGTGCGCATATAGACATGATCGTCACGGACAAACAGATCGGCGCCTTCGACCAATTCCACACCCATTTCACGGGCCAGGAATGCATGTTCAAAGTAAGCACTGTTGAAGCGCCCGGGGGTCAGCACCACGGCCGTGGGGTTGTCCAGCGGGCTGGAACTCTTGAGGGTGTCCAGCAGCAGGTTCGGGTAATGATCGATGGGCGCCACGCGCTGGGCGGCGAAGAGTTCAGGGAACAGACGCATCATCATCTTGCGGTCTTCGAGCATGTAGCTGACGCCGCTGGGGGTACGCAGATTGTCTTCCAGTACGTAGTAACTGCCATCGCCGTCTCGGACCAGATCGACCCCGGCGATATGGGCATAGATGCCGCGGTGCAGATTCAGGCCCTGCATGGCGACCTGATAACCCTCGTTCGCCAGGACCTGTTCGGCCGGGATGATGCCTTCCTTGAGAATGCGTTGGCCGTGGTAGATGTCGGCCAGGAACATGTTCAAGGCCTGGACCCGCTGAATGCAGCCACGCTCGACCATTTGCCATTCGCTGGCCTTGATACTGCGCGGAATGATGTCGAACGGAATCAACCGCTCGGTGCCCTGCTCGTCCCCGTATAAAGTGAAGGTGATGCCGGCTCGGTGGAACAACAGGTCGGCTTCGCGACGACGTTGATCCAGCAACTCCAGAGGCGTGTCCGCCAACCAACGCGCGAACTCCTGGTAATGTGGGCGGCAGCCACCACTCGCATCATACATTTCGTTAAAAAAAGCTCGGGACATACCCTACTCCTTGCCGCGATACATACGGCATTTTCTTATAACTTCGCTATTTCAAATAAGATGAGGCCTTACGTTATTTTAGTGAGTACTGTTTCTGTTAAGCACCTCAGTGTGCGTCGTTAACTTCCTGTTTCATGCGGAAATACATTCCTCATGATTCCGGCAACCTCTTGACGCATTCCCACGCCAGATAATTGGCTATTTTGTTTGATTTCTGACGCCCAATTTATAACGATCTCCATTATCTTTTTTTCGTTGAAACCGCACTTCCGGTGGTTTGAATGTACTTTTGCAAGGGCTGTGCCCAAGTACCGTAAGGAATGATAAAAAGCGGAAAATCCCCCACAAAAGATACTCGCGCGACGTTTTATTTCATTATTGAGACAAAAGTAGGCCAAGCCACTGAAACGATTCTTCCTCTTTTAACTTGCACAACTCTGGAGCGAGCGAAAATGGTGCAATTGGCAACTCCAGTCAGTTTTATGCCCTCTAAACGTGAAAAATTTACTCACCGTTTTTATTGCCCTTGTAATACAACGCGTTCAGCGCGGCATGCCGATTAATATCGACGCACTATTAATGTTCGTAAAAATGCACCACGAACCGGCGGCCGGAACGAAAATGCCAAGTAGTGATGCAAAGAGAATGCGAAGAAAGGACGGCTTGGGTTCTGAGGTCTTGCCGTCCGTGTAACGGAATGACTAACTACGGTTTACTCGAGGAATTTCCGGGTCAGGGTCACCGACGGCATCGTCGGGGTCATCATTACAGCCTTGGGACGACGCAACAGGAGCCAGCCGGCCACCAACAAGAGCGCTACAACGGGTAACGCAGCCACAGTCATTGTTCCGTTTGGATAATCAAAGGCCATCATCCCCAGCACGCCCGCCAAGAACAGCAAAGTCAACCACGAAGTAACCGGAGCTCCCGGCATCCTGTACGACACCGCCTGCGCCTCTCCACGTGCTACGGCATGACGGAACTTCATCTGACAGACAACAATGAATCCCCAAGTACTGATCACACCCAGCGAGGAGATGTTCAGCACAATTTCGAACACCCGAGACGGCACCAGGTAGTTCAGTACAACCCCGACTATGTAAATGGCAACAGTCACCAGAATCCCCGCGTAAGGCACCGATTGCGCACTCATGCGCGACATGAAGGTTGGCGCCGAACCACCCATTGCCAATGCCCGCAGCACGCGTCCAGTCGAGTACAGCCCCGAATTGAGGCTGGACAGGGCTGCGGTCAATACAACCACGTTCATCACCGAACCGATCCATGGGATACCGAGGGCCGCAAAGAAGGTAACGAACGGACTTTCACCTGCTTTATAGGCAGTCCAAGGCAACAGGCACACCAGCAAAATCACTGCGCCCACATAGAAAATTGCAATCCGCCAGATAACGCTGTTGATGGCTTTGGGCAGTACAGCTTTGGCGTCCTGACATTCTCCCGCGGCAACGCCGATCAATTCGATACCGGCGTACGCGAATACCACGCCTTGCACCAACACCAGGGCCGCCAGCATTCCATGGGGAAAGAAGCCCCCGTTTTCGGTAATCAGGTGCAGCCCCGTAGGATGACCGCCCACAGCAATTCCGCCACCTAGAATGATCGAACCGACCACCAGGAACAGCGTCAGAGCGGCGACCTTGATCAAGGCAAACCAAAACTCCATTTCACCGAACCACTTAACGCCAATCAGGTTCATCACGGTGACGATAGCCAGCGCCACCAGGGCTGAGACCCATTGCGGTACAGAAGCGAACGCATCCCAATATTGCATGTAGAGCGCCACAGCGGTGATATCAACAATCCCGGCCATGGCCCAATTCAGGAAGTACATCCAGCCAGCGACGTAGGAAGCCTTTTCTCCCATGAACTCTCGTGAATAGGACACGAAGCTGCCGCTGGTAGGCCGATGCATCACCAACTCCCCCAGCGCGCGCAAAATGAGAAACGCAAATAAACCGCACACCAGATAAACGATGGCCAACGAAGGCCCGGCTATTTGTAATCGCGCACCAGCCCCGAGGAAAAGCCCCGTACCTATCGCGCCTCCTAACGCAATCATTTGTACATGGCGCTTGCTTAAATTCTGGTGATACCCCGCCTCATGTGAGGCTAACCATGCATTCTTATCACCCTGTTGTGAGTGTTCAACCGACAGCCGTCCTTCTGCTTTCATCGACATGGATGGATCTCCATAACTTCTAAATTTATTACGGTGCGTTTCAGGGATGCCCGACTCAGCGTCGAAGCGCTTGAACAAGGCTTTGGATTGGCCTGCTTTCTCTTTACTGATGACAGTGAAGAAACTGCCAGAAGGGGCGTTGCAATGGAGGTGCCGGGAACACGGAGGACCGGCAGAAATAACGTCATTTATATAAAAGCAATCACCCTTGGGTGGTTTTCTTTATTAATGGCGACATAAATACTCAAAAATAAGATGAATCGTTTCATCAGCAAGATGCAACTGCATTCGCTGCACAACACTGGAGCGATTCAAAAAAGTGCATAGATTGATTTTTTGATGTTCATCGAACCAATACAGGGATATTTAAAGGAACGATATTTCGGACATGCCAGTTTGCAAGGGCGGAGAACCGAAATCGAAACGCACCGAATAAGAGCCAGTAACCGCACCCATTCAGCGCCGGCTGCACCCGTTTGAGACCTATTCATATTCGTCCAACGCTCTGTAAGTGATCTCTCGACCACTGATGGTCAGTGCCATGTTGTCCGGCGTTCGCTCGGCGTGGTCTTTTACATAGTCATGAAACTCTTTCATCTGGCCACCTCGCTACCATCCGCCAAGGATGACGACGACGCACTGCCTTCTTCCTTGTTCGCCTGTACGGCTTCGTCATCCGCGGGGACGAACAGCACAATTGCCCCGACGATCACTTCAAAAACCCCGGCGCCGACAATAACCAGGCCGGTTTCAAAGTGGGCATACAGCGCAGCACCGCAGGCACCGGCTATCAGAATCGACGCACCCAACGCCGCAAAGCGCAGCCTGGCCAACCCGGCGATCTCGCTTTGCTTGAACTTGGTTTGAATGAGCAGAATGAATGAGATATCGATCAGCGGCCCACCGAGTGCAGCAAGACCTGCGCCGATCATCATCCCCGCCAGAACATGCTCTGGAGGCAGATACATTACGGCGGCACCGATGGTCGCGATACCCAGGCCGTTGACCACGGAACCAAAGGTAAACCCGTGATACAAACTGCGGATTTGTAGATTGCCCACGACAAAAATGGAGATCAGGTTTCCTGCTCCATAGGCGCCCATGATCAAGCCGTAGGCAGCAAAATCCTGGACACCAAAACCCTGGATGTCGTATTTGACGACAGCCAGCGCCATGCCGATCGAAATCCCGACGCTCCAGGCAACATTGCCCAGTCCCGCACACACATACACCGCCTGCATTTGCCTGCGCCTCACAAGGCTTCGCCAACCGGCAGTAAAGCCGGCACGTCGACTTGTCGCCTTGACAGGTTGTCGCGGCAACGCTTTACCCAGCTTCATGACTGCCCACGCGGAGATCAGAAACGTGACGCTGTTGAGGGTAAAAAGATGTTCGATCGGAATCAGCAACGTAATAGCCGCAGCCAACATCGGTCCAATCACTCGGGCAACCCGGATGATGGCATCGAACAGCGCGTTGACCGATTGCAACTGGTCCGGCGTCGCGACAATGCGCGGCAGACTGGCACGCAGCGCCGGCTCGAAGAGCGAGTTGACGATCATCATAAGCATGAGCGGCACCGCCAGCATCCACAGACTCATGATGCCAAGCCCCCAAGCGATCACCGGAATCAAGGCAAGACCGGCCCGCGCCAAATCGGCACCGATCATCGTGCGACGATGATCCCACCGCTCCGCCCATATTCCACCCAGCAACGCGCCTGCCAACGCGGCAGCACCGCGTAAAGCACTGAGCCAGCTCGCATCGGTGCCAGCGATTTGCACCGCCATCCAGGCGATGGCAATCGCGAAGAGTTCGTCACCAATTGAGGATAGCGCCAACCCTCCCCACAGCAAGGCTACGGGCCGCTGCAGTAGCGGCCGGAACAATTTCATATCTCAACTCCACACAATCACTCGACAGCGTCTGATAGAAGCCCTGTCGTCTCGTTACTCGTAGATTAGAAACGACTGGCCCCGTCGAAGAGGAGGATTGAAAACGCTGACCAGGATCAGATCCGTGAACTTGCCGCCGTGCAGATAGTGACGATCATGTTTGTCCAGTACATACATATGTCCCGGACGAATTGCAGGGATGGTGCCGTCCATGTCTTCGATTTTGCCCTCACCGCCAATGCAATAGCAGGCCTCGAGATGATTGCGATAATGAAGTAGCGCTCGCCGAGATCGCTCTGTCTTTGCCGCAAAAAAACAAGACAAATCCTTCAGGCATACCATACCCGTCATAGGGCAAACGTCAGTGCTGCGGTGGCAATCGGCATAGACACATTAGTCACACTGTGACGTCAGGATATGCCAGTTTCGGAACGTCACCGCTAATGCATTGCACTGACGTCGGCTGGCGGCGTCGGATGCATCGGCTTTGCGTCCTTCACAGTACAGAAGCTCTCCTAAGGTGCCGCCAGGCGTTTATGAGCATCTGACGTCGCCCGGTAGTTAAATCATATGTCTGGGTGGAACTTCTCTCGCTTGAGGATATAGTCCCACTCAGTAAATGATCTGGGTGAAGCCAATATGAAAACGGTCACGGCCCTTTTCACCGGTCTACTCGCTACCAGCCTGTGCACGGCGATAAGCCTCTGTGCAAATGCTGCGTCGCCTCCGCCACCCATCAAGACCAGTTTCGACTGTGCCAGCGCACGTGCATCCATCGAAAAGCTGATCTGTCGCGATCCGCAACTGACGCAAATGGATATCGAGCTGACGCGTCTTTATCACCTGGCGCTCACGGATGAACGCTCAGTACCGCCTCCAGACAAAGTCACGATCGACCAGCAGTTCTGGATCGAATCCCGCAATCAGTGTGGCTCCGGGCCTGAGCCCAAAGCGTGCGCGATCCGAAGTTATGCCGAGCGCGCCCACCAGCTACGCCAAGGCTCGGCCATTGTCAGGACCAAGGACCCAGACAGACTCACCGAAGGCCCCCTGGCTTTTCGTTGTACTGGGTTTAACCCGCTGATTGCCGCCACCTTCTTCAACACGCAGCCAGGTGTCGTGTACCTGAAATGGGCGAACACTTCGATCACCCTGAGCCAGGTGCCGAGCGATTCGGGAGCCCGTTACACCGGCAAAGATAACCAGGGTAACTACAGCTTCTGGCAGAACGGCAACGAGGTCCTTTTCCAGAAACCAGGCTCAGGGGCAATGAGTTGTACAGCCGAGCCGGTCGGCTGACTGCTCTTTAGCATTGGGCTGGTCACCCAGCCCAGTCGTCTCTACTTCGGCTGCGCCACCGTGCGCAAATAAGGCTTAACCGTCCTGAAGCCATCCGGATATTTTTTCCGGGCGTCTTCATCAGAAACTGAAGTCGGAATGATCACATCCTCTCCCGGGCGCCAGTTCACTGGCGTGGCAACAGTGTGCTTGGCGTTCAATTGCAGCGCATCCAGCAGACGCAGCACTTCATCGAAATTGCGACCGGCGCTCATGGGGTAGATCAGCATCGCCTTGACCTTTTTGTCCGGCCCGATGATGAACACGGAGCGCACCGTGGCGTTGTCTACAGCAGTCCGGGCACCGCCGCTGGCGTTCGGATGAATCATGTCGTAGAGCTTGGCCACCACCAGGTTTTCGTCGCCTATCATCGGATAGTTGACCGCATGCCCCTGGGTTTCTTCGATGTCTTTGGCCCAGGTTTGGTGGTTGCTGACGGGGTCGACGCTGAGCCCGACGACCTTGGTGTTGCGTTTATCGAACTCTGGCTTGAGCTTTGCCATGTAGCCGAGTTCAGTGGTGCACACCGGGGTGAAGTCCTTGGGATGCGAGAACAGAATCGCCCACTTGTCGCCGATCCACTCGTGGAAATGCAGCGTGCCCTCGGTGCTTTCGACGGTAAAGTCCGGCGCTTCGTCGCCAATGCGGATTGTCATGTTCGTTCTCCTTACTGTGAGTTCGTAGGGGGAAACTCTCTGCGTTGAACGGGTCAACGCGGATCAAGTATAGGAGACGCTTCAAGACATCGCGGTTACCGCAGCCTCAACGGATCAACCAACCCCGCCGCAATCGCCATGCCCACCAGATCCGGCAAGGTATTGGCCTGCATGCGTTTCATCACCCGCGATCGATACAGGTCGACGGTTTTTGCACTGACGCCCAGTTGCTCGGCGATTTCGCGGGTGGTGTAACCCTGCACCAGCGGCAGCAATACATCGCGCTCGCGTGGGGTCAGCGTCAGCATGCGTTCCTGCAATTGTTCGTGACCCAGATTGCCTGAGCGATTGGCCGCGCAGTTACTCAGCGCCTGTTGCACGCTGTCGAGCAGCAACTGTTCGTTGTAGGGTTTTTCGATGAAGTCATGGGCGCCGGCCTTGAATGCGCGGACCACGATTGGCACATCGGCGTGGCCGCTGACGAAGATGATCGGCAAGTCGAGTTCGCGTTCACGCATGGCTTCCTGAACGTTCAAACCGCCCATGCCAGGCATGCGCACGTCCAGCAACACGCAGGCATTGAGCCGTGCATCGCAGGCTTCGAGAAACTCGGAGTGGCCCGCTAAATAACGTCGGCACATTCAACATTGATATTGACCGGCACAATCTCTTCGCGGGCAAGCCTCGCGCCTACAGGGACTCGGATAGTCAGACCTCCTCCGACACCAACCCGCGACACTGGCGATAGTAGGTTAAGATGCCTTTAAATCAGGCTCGCCACGAGACGCCCCGCATGACAGATAACAGTCGGAACACTCCCCGCCTGATCAAGAAATACCCCAATCGCCGCCTGTACGACACCCACACCAGCAGCCACTTGACCCTGGCCGATATTCGTCAATTGGTGGTCGATAAAGTCCCGTTTCAGGTGGTCGATGCTAAAAGTGGCGAGGACCTGACCCGCAGTATTCTGCTGCAGGTGATTCTCGAAGCCGAAAGCGGTGGTGAGCCGATCTTCAGCAGCGAAATGCTGATGGGCATCATCCAGTTCTACGGCCCGTATCAAGGCGTGCTCGGCAGCTACCTGGATAAAAGCATCCAGACCGTCATCGACATCCAGTCCCAGACTGGCGCCCAGTCGACCGAGGCCTGGAGCACCTTCATGCACCAGCAGGCGCCGGTGATGCAGGACTTGATGCGCCAGTATGTCGACCAGTCCAAGGCGTTGTACCTCAATACCCAGAACATGTTCGGCATGTTCGGCGCCAAACCTGCCCCCGATAGCGACCCGAAAAAAAATGGCGATGGGGAATAATCCCATCGCCATCGGTGCCGCCAGCCTGATTTGACTTACTTGTTACCGCTGGTGGCCTTAGCGCCCGCTTCTGGAGCGGCTTTGCCGGCGGCAGCAGTCGCTGCGTCGAAACCGCTCTGAGCCACATCAGACGCCTGTTTTACGGCTTTCTGTGCGCTCTCAAACACAGTGCTGGCATTCGCCAGACCCGACTTGAACGCTGCGACCACTGGCTCGGAGCCAGCCGGGGCATTCTTGCTGATCGACTCAACAAACTCATTCACCTGCTGAGTGCCGGCCTCGACCTGACGTTCGGTCAGTTTGGCGATGTCCGACTGGGTGCCGACGATCAGTGCTTGTACCTGGCGATTGAATTCGGCCAGACGCTCAGTTTGCGCACTCGGTTGAGTGAACGATGCCTGCAAATCAGCGAAGCCCTGTGGATCACGTACCGCCAGCAGCTTGCGCACACCTTCGAAGTGTTCTTCGGTGGAGTCGCGCAGTGCCTTGAACTGCAACTGGCTCAGTTGCTCAACGCTGGCGAAGACTTTGCCGCTGATTTGCTGCAACAGGTCGAGGTTGGCTTTCTGAGTGGCTTGCAGTTTTTCCGAGTTGAAAAAAGACATGCTGAAATCTCCTGGTACTGGAAGGCCCATTCAGGCCTGAGGACGCGACAGCAATCCGGGCAGTCATCGCGATAGCCTTGATATTGCAGTGCACAAAACCGTTTGGCAACGGATATTTTGTGCACTGCAAAATAAACGGTATTCCCTGCGCGGTGATTCGCTATAGACTCGTGAAATCCGATGATCGGCCTAGCCATTGCTAGTCTGGCTGACGACTCCCCGCACAGTCTCAGGAGATCACCATGGGCCAGGAAGCAATTATTGCATCGCAAGAAGAAGCACTTCCCACGGCAGACGGGTTGTTCGAGCACCTGAATCACCTGCAACGGCTCAACACTCGCAACGTGCTCGACGCCGTGCACCAGCGCCAGGCAAAAACCTTCGCGCCGCTAAGTCAGGGTCAGCTCAAACAACCCACTGCAGCGCACTGGCAGGAATACTTCACTGACCTGAGCCAACGCAGCCTGTTGTTCTGGGACACCTTGCGCCAGCGCGGCGACAACACCCTGGCCCATGAACGCGCAGGCTTTCCGCTGTTGCTCAAGTTCGACCATGAAACCCTGCTCAACGGCGCGAACCTGGCGCGCCCGGTCAACTATTCGCTATTACGCATCCTCAGCAGCCCCGAGCAATCGGTCGACAACCAGCAACCGGTGATCATCATTGACCCGCGCGGCGGCCATGGCTCTGGGATCGGCGGCTTCAAACAGGATTCGGTCATCGGCGAAAGCCTGCGCGCCGGTCATCCCACCTACTTCATAAGCTTCAGTCACTCGCCAAGCCCCGGGCAAACCCTGGCGGATATCGTCGAGGCACAGGCGCAGTTCATCGAAGTGGTCAGCGCCCGGCATCCCGCCAGTGCCAAACCGGTGGTGATCGGCAACTGCCAGGCTGGCTGGGCGTTGATGGGGTTGGCGGCAACCCGGCCAGAGCTGCCGGGGCTGATCATTGTCAACGGCGCGCCGTTATCGTACTGGGCCGGGGTCAACGGGCGCAATCCGATGCGCTACACCGGCGGTTTGCTGGGCGGTGGCTGGATGGCGCGTCTGGGCAGTGACTTGGGCAACGATCGGTTCGACGGCGCCTGGCTGGTCAGTAATTTCGAAACCCTCGACCCGGCCAACACCTACTGGGGCAAGTATTACCACCTGTTCAGCGAAGTCGACACGGAAGCGGCACGGTTTCTCGATTTCGAACGTTGGTGGGGTAGCCCGACGCTGCTCAACAGCGAAGAAATCGAGATGATTGTCGACGATCTGTTCATCGGTAATCAGCTGTCCGGCGGCTTGGGCCGCAAGAGCAGCGGGCTAGACCTCAAGCGCATCGAAGTGCCGGTGGTGGTGTTTTGTTCCTTTGGCGACAACATCACCTCGCCGCAACAGGCGCTGGACTGGATCGCCGATGTGTACCCCAGCGACCTCGCCCTGCAAAACGCCGGGCGCACCATCGTCTACCTGCGTCACGCCAGCATCGGCCATCTCGGCATCTTCGTCTCCGGCGAAGTCGCCCGACGTGAGCACCGTGAGTTGCTGGGCGCAGTCGAAACCATCAACGCCCTGCCCGCCGGGCTCTATGAAATGCTGATCGAGGATCTGCCTGACACGCAATACACCGTGCGTTTCGAGCCCCGGCACATTGCCGACATCCATGGCGATGTGCAGCCGCCCCGCGATGATGATCGCGAATTCGCCTTGGTCGAGCGTGCCTCAAGCATCAACAACAGCCTCTACGACGGTTTTGTTCGTCCGTGGTTGCGCCCGTTGATCAACGAGCCAAGCGCCGAGCTGATGCGCAAAACCCATCCCTTCCATCAGCAGCAGGTGCTCTGGAGCAGTTTGAACCCGGCGCTGTGGTGGCTGGCCGGCAGCGCCGCGCAAGTGCGCAAGGATCGTCGCCCCGCTGCCACGGACAATCCGTTGCTGGCCTGGCAGGCATTGTTCGCCAACCAGATTCAGGACGCACTGAACGGCTACCGCGATCTGCGCGATGCGACTCAGGAACTGTGTTTCTACGGCGTGTATGGCGCACTCAATAGCCTTGGTGGCAACACACCGAAGCGCGATCTTCAGGCCCACGCCGAGCAGCACGACAAACAGCTGCTCGAACACCTTAAAACCGCCCTGCCCCTTGGCGGGCTGATGGAAGCGTTGATCCGCATCCTGTTCCTGCTGGAGCGAGACAACGACGAGCCAGGCAAGGCCAACATCGAGAAACTGCTTGAGCAATTTCAGGTGTTGCTGCAGGACCACAGTGCCGAACCGCTGGACCTTCGCGAAACCCTGCAAACCCAGAAAATGCTGGTGCTCACTCACCCGCAAGAAAGCCTGCGCAGCCTGCCGCTGTTGCTGCCCGAAACGGAGGAACGTCAGCAGGTATTGGCCGCCGTCGCCAACCTGTTGCCAGCGTTGCTGAGCGATACCGCGACCGGGCACGCTTTCTGGTGCGAACTCCATACCCTGCTTGAAGTCCCCCTGCCCGGTTTCAACCTGACCCAACCGCCGGGCGAAGCGGATGTCCCTGTGGAAGCAGCGCCTCCAGTGCCTGCGCCCGTCGCCAAGGTCGAAGTCCCAACGCACCAACCCGCCAAGCCCCGAAAAAAGGCCAAAAAACCAACCACCAAATAAACCCCGCCACGGCGCTTCTACAGACAGAAACCATCCTCTGTAGGAGCTGCCGAAGGCTCGGGCCGCGTTCGGACGATCTTTTGATCTTAAAAAGCCAAACTCAAACCGGCGCGGCTACTTCGACCTCGAAGGATTCATCCGCCCGATACTGCCCCGGCGTCATCCCAAACCAGCGGCTGCAAGCCTTGTTAAAACTGCTGTGGTCATGAAAACCAAGGAGATACGCCACATGCTTCATGTTGAAATGAGAATGGCGCAGATAGAAGTCGGCCAATTGCCGGCGCACCGCGTTCTGCACGTCCTTGAATTGCGTCCCGTCTTTTTCCAGCGCTCGTTGCAATGTGCGCTTACTGATATTCAACTCCCCAGCGATCGACTCCATATCCCATTGCCCTTGGCCCTGGCTCAACCGCTCGGTAATCAACGCCCGAATCCTGCCGACAATCGAGAAACCAAACAGCAGGTCCAGTTGCGCTTCGGCAAAATTCTCGTGCAGCACCGCCAGTGCCTCGTTGGCCATGCTCAACGGACGCAACACCTCCTGGCCGTCGAACAGAATGCTGTCGTAGGCCGCGTCAAACTGCAGGTTGCAGCCAAACAAACGCCGATGTTCGGAGGTGTCTTCCGGTTCGGGATAGCTGAACTCCACATTCAGCGGTTGCGGCGATTTACCGCCCGCCAGCCAACGGCAAAAACCCATCAAAGACGCCAGGCCAGCGTCGACATATTGCCGGGGCTTGACCGAGCCGGCCTGCTGATGATCAAGCGCGGCCAATCGGTAGTTCTGCTGCTCGGCCATGAAGAACAGGCTGAATCCGGTGCCGATCAACGGGCTGAAACGCACCAACCGTTCAAGGGCTTTTTTCAGGTTCAGACTGGACATCATGGTGTAGCCGACAATCTGAAAACTGCCGGGATGGAAGTTGCCATAGGCCTTCAAGCCGATGTCGGGATCACCGCTGGCCTGTGCGGCCAGCTCCCACAATTGATAGATCGCACGTCGCTCGCAAAACGCTCCGGGTTGGTTGGCGAGATTAATATCCAGTCCAGCCT
>Ga0209862_1000009_pt1 | contig 65907 bp, 65 predicted proteins | sample OrgsoiDNA_201061_FD_185809 | JGI IMG/M metagenome (GOLD analysis project Ga0209862, IMG submission 185809) | Permafrost soil microbial communities from the Arctic, to analyse light accelerated degradation of dissolved organic matter (DOM) -... | ecosystem: Environmental > Terrestrial > Soil >... | reverse complement strand
CACCTCGTCAACGCCCGGCGCTTCGGATAAAACGGCGCCAAAAGCCGAATCGCCCCTCACAGATCCATCATGTTTGCCCCCAAGACCCGGAAAAACCCCGCCAACTCAATGCCGGGACTGTAAAGCGTCAGCCCGCAAAGCAATATCTTCAAAGTTGCCGCGAAAACATCAACGCCAATGGACAAGATCTGCGGCCACACGATAGAATGATGTGGTCGCCGCTTCGCTTGCCGCCATCCCCTCCCATTCAGAGAAGTCCATGAACAAGAAAGACTACTGGGATTTGTTGACTGATCTTTCGCGAATAAACACTGCGTACGGCCTTTTTGGGCCTGACCGGGATGCGATGGCCTTTGAGGCCGGTCTTGATTTTTTGGAAAAACACAACGCGCCGGAAACCGCCTCGACCGCGCTCAATTGCCTATTCGGCGTCGCCAGCATGCGATCGTTCGAGGCCTTGGCCGGATTTTGCCTCAAAAAAGGCGCCGACATTGAATCATGCGCCATTGGCGAGTTTTTCAGCGGAGAGGCGAGCGCGTTAGCGGGCATAGCCAGCAGTCAGGCGCCTTACGCGGATCCCGCGCGCACAATCGCGTGGCTGATAAAATCCGGCGCTGACGTCAACGCCCGCGCCGGAGAGGCGCTTGTGAGCGCCTGTTACCATTCCAATGCAGTCGCCGTCGAGGTGTTGCTAAATAACAACGCAGACCCGCTGCTTTCAGGAGGCGCCGCGATTTTCGCCGCCGCTTGGGCTTTCTCGAAAGGCCGTGAACGCTCAGCCGGGATGTTGGAACTGAATAAGGCGCCAGGCTTGACACACTCTTTGGAGTGGCGCGCGGCAGAGATGTGCCGTGGCCTGGCCCAAGCGGCGGCGCGCTTGGACGCCCCGCAAGCGCGAGCCTCGCTCAAACAGATCGACGCCGCGCGAGCGTCATTGAGCGATGAGTCTTGCCACTGGGCTGCGCGCGCGAATATTCTCCCCCGAGCGATGAGCGCAGCGCTTCTGGCTGCCCACAAACACTCTTCGCCAAAAGACGAAGCGCTGACCGTGTTCTTGCGAATGCTTTTTGACGAGGATTTGACGTTCAGCCTCGCCCAAAATTGGCCCAGGAACACGGTTTTGATGGCGGGCCACCATCTTTGGCGAGACAAAAACCCTTGCGCCGCAAAGTTTTTGGACACCATGTTGCTAGCCGACGCTGCCAGCGCTTTGCGGAAATTGGACGCGGATCCAGGCTTGTTGGGCGCGCGATCGTCATGGGCAATGGTTGCGGCCCAACAGCTCGCGGCCAAAGAACAGGTCGCTCTAAGCGCCCTCATCGAAGCCGCAAACCCCCTTGACCGAAAAAGAACGCCCACGGCCCGATTATAAAGGTCTCGCCGGAGCCACGCGCAGTCCGGGACAAGCGAGGCCCCTCAACCGATGGCGGAATTCGGCGCGTGCGCCTTGCGAGCATACACCACGAATGCATAGTGCAGCTGGGCTTGCTCGTCGCGCTGCGAATCGCGAGACACCTCGATCCATCGCGCGGAGTCGGGCGCTGCGAGCCATGCGTCGCCTTCGATGTCCGCGTCAATTTCCGTGACAATCATTTTGTCGGCCAGCAAAAGGCCTTCTTGGTAGAGTTGCGCGCCGCCAATGAGAAAAATTTCGGGAATGTTGGCATCCGTAGCCAGCGCAAGGGCCGCATTCAGGCTCGTCACGGTTTCGCAGCCTGAAATTTTAAGGCCCGGGGTGCGAGAAACCACGATGTTGCGCCGCCCCGGCAGCGGGCGGCCGATGGATTCGTGCGTCTTGCGACCCATGACCACTGGCGCTCCCAGGGTCGTCCGTTTGAAAAAGGCCAAGTCTTGCGGCAATCGCCATGGCAATTGGTTGTTTTTTCCGATCACGCCATTGCGGGCGCGAGCGACGATCAATGTCATTGCGGGCATCAGGGCCTCATCAGGAGCGCGCCGGCCGCGATTGCTTGGGCGCTGGTGGAAGAAGCGCGACATTAACAGACAACATCCAAAAAAGCCAGAGGCCCGCAGGCGCCGGCATGGATGACGCGCGGGAGGCCACCGCGCGCGAAGCGCTGGGCGGGCATTTGCTGAGAGCCCTGTGGCGGAGCGGTTCGCCCGACATGAGCCGCCTAGCGACGCGCTCGCCCGGGGGGGTTGTCGCAGGCCGTTTTGCCGCTGGAGATGGCGCCCAAAAGCGATCGAGTTTTTTTCACTTGTCCATTGAACAGGCGTTTGAGCAGTCCGCGCCTGATGAGGCGATCGTGGGCTTTCGGGTTTGCCAACAAAATCCAAAAACAAAAGGCATGTCATCCGCCAAAGAATTGGCGTGGTTTGGAGCCACGCTTGCAGCGTCCAAATTTACCTCCCCGGAGGCGGCGGCAAAACGGTTTCTCGCCGCTGCTCCCCCGCGTTTTGGGAGCTCCAGAATTCGACTGGGCGGGTGCCAGCCTACGCCTGCATGAGACGCTGTTGAGGGCCGCGTTGCCTGAGCAAACAATTGCCTCGCGAGCTCGCTGCGTGGAGGCTATGGGCCGCCAGTGTTTGGAGAAAGGGTCTTTCATTGAAGACTTGAAATCGGCCGCCGTCCAGCCCCACACGACTCTGATTGAGAATGTGAAGTCCTGGCGAGTCGCTGCCGACCAGTGGTGCGCCGCAAGCTCATTTTCAAAGGCCTGGGCGCCGTTGGACCAAGTGGAGCGCCAACTCGAAAACCATTATCCCATTCTCTGAGCGAAATAGGAAAAGCGAAAGAGGCCGAGCAATGGCTCCGAGACACGGAGTTTTATTCGCTGAAACGAGCGCTCCAAGCGGGAGCCGCGGCCATTCCTTATTTGGAGGCAAGGCTTCGGGAGCGAACGTCTGCTTTTGGCGCATTCACCGTGCCCGATTTTTTTCTGCGGAACAGCGTGCGCGAAAATGAAGGTCTGTGCTTGCTTTCCGAGGCCACAGACCGCCGCGCTCTCGTGTTTTTTTGAACACCGTGAAAATCGCCCCGGCCGACATCAAATCCGAAACCGGGCGTTCGCCGTTGTTTTTCGTGGCGCCAACCGCCAGAACAAATTCTTCGCAGGTTTTCGAGGCTTTGCGCCATGCGGGGTTCAAGCCCAATGAAGCGGATGCCTTGGGGCAGACGCCCTTTCACGCTTTGGCAAAAAAACTGGCGAGCTCCTCGCGCGCAGTCCCTTTTTTCTCCGCCCTGCTCGCGATTGGGGGCGCCCCCGCAATCAAAGACCCGGAGGGCCGAGACGCGCTAGCCGCGGCTCGTGAACGTCAATTAAAAGAGGGGTCGCTCTCGCAAAGCGTGGCGGCAAGCAAAGCCCAACAGGATCGGCGAGCCTTGAAAAATGAGAATTTGTTTTTTTTGGAGCGCTGCGTCTTGCATCGGGAAGTCGGCAACGCCAAAAAGGGCGCCGAATCGCCGGGGTTGAAAAACATGGGGACATCGGCGACGGCTCGGCCAGCAAAAAGGATATGAAATTCAAAACGGGTTCGGGGCGGCCGGCCTTTTCTTGGGTGGGGAGAAGCGACAAAACCCCCTTGATCTTCGGAGGGGCGGCATTGTTTTTTGGTGGACAATTCGCGAATGCGCAGCCTAGGATGGCTTTTTGCGTCAAGGAGAGACCTCCATGCAAGCAAACACCGCATCGCAGCCATCAAAGCATGAAGGGCTTTCTGCGCAAGAATGGGAAATGACCTCAGCGCCCCCCATTGCGAGTGGCTCAACCGCGGAGCGCGTCGTTTGGGGGCAAGCGATCGAGTGGGCTGCCGCTCATCGAAACCGCGCATGGTTCTCTGGGCTTTGGGGCGCGCAAGAGGCAATGGGCGCGATGGACGCCCAGGCGAAAAAAAATGGAGCTCCTTTTGGGTGGGGGCGCGTATGGTCGCTGCAAGCGGCGTCGGCGGTCAAAGCCAATATTTTGCGTTTGGATGACCCGGGGCATTGGGAGGAATTGATTTGGGCTCTGGGAACCGGCGAGTGGGCCAAAAAATTGAGATGGAACCGCGCTGAAACGGCCACAGGATCGGCGACAGAGGCGATGGTGCGGCAAAAAGAAAGCGGACCTTTGATTGAGCACTGGGCGCGACGATCGGGGCATGATTTGGCCGGCGGAGAGCCCTCGCTGGACAACGCCCGCGCGATGGTCCGCGCGTGGGTGGCGCTTGGCGGCGCTTTGAGCGTGAAAACATGGCACCCCGGAGAGTCGCGTTGGGTGCCTCACGCAGAGCGTGACGCAAAAGTCGCGTTGATCGCGACCACAATGATCGCCGTGGGCGCCGGCAGCAACCGGGCATTGGCATTGCTGGAGGCGGGGGCGCCAGCGCGAGAAAGCGCTGACAATTGCGCGCCGCGATTCCTGGAGTGGGCCGCGCCCAATCCGTTGGCCGCGGACTGCATCCAAATGGCGTTGAGCATGGGGGTTGAATTTGATTCCGAAAAGCCGGAAGTCGCTCTTTTGGCGGCCATTTCGGCCCGAGCTGAAAACAATGCCGTTTTTTTGTGTCGTGCTTTGGGCGGGGGATCTGGCGATCCAGACACAGCCGCTTTTCAGAAAGGTTTTTTGAGGGTGAGCGAAAATTTAGCGCCAGAATCAAGGCGATGGATGCAAAAACTAAGCTCGCGGGAGGAGGCTTGGGCCTTGGCGCGAGAGGTCGACAGGATTTCGCCACCAGCGGTTGCGGAGGCGCGAGAAATGCCGGCGCGCGGGAGGTGTGCAAAACGAAGGCTGTGAGCCCGGCGAGGAGTTCGCCCTCCAACGCGCGCAGCGCGGATTGGGCGGCAGAACAGAAACCCCGCCCTTCCCGGATCGACGGAAAGGGCGGAGAACGGCCCGCGGGATGATCAATGGGCTCAGGCAAACAAGCGCAAGTCCAGCTGCTCATGCAATTGGCTGGTCAAGAAGGGGCAAAAGGGATGAAACAGCGCCAAATACCGAGAAAGCAGGGAGAACCCCTCCGCAGCCAGCAATGCATCGCCTCCTTTGAGTTTTTCTTTTGAGCGCTCAATCCACTCATCGCAAAAAAAATCTTTGAAATGCCGTTGAATCAATCTCGCGGCCAACGAAAATTCATTTTTGCGAAAGTGATCAGCCCAAGAAGAGGTCAGCCGATTCAGGTCCGCAAACAAGGCCTCATTGCGTTCAGAGCACGCTTGCATTGCAAGAGCGTTTTGAGGCAGAGTGGCCAAAAGAGGGGCGAATGGCGACAAAAACCGCCCCGCTTGCCAAATTTTGTTCAGAAATTTGGATTCTGAGGACAAGGTGGCGGGATTGAATTTCGCGTCCAGTCCCGGCTGGGCGTTAGCCAACAACATCCAACGCAATGAGTCGGCGCCTTTTTTTTCAATGAGCTCCAAAGGATCGATGCCATTGCCCAGAGATTTGGACATTTTCCGGCCTTGGCTGTCTCGAATGATCCCATGCAAATAAATTTCGCGGAATGGCCATTGTCCCGTCAACAATTTGCCCATCATCAGCATTCGAGCGCACCAAAAGAAGAGGATGTCATCAGCGGTCTCCATCCAAGCGGCGGGATAATAGCGCTGAAAATCCTCTGTTTGCTCAGGCCAGCCCAAGCAAGAGAAGGGCCACAAGGCGGAAATGAACCAAGTGTCAAAGGTTGCGGGCTCGGGCTTCCAGCCATCCGGCTCGCCGGATGGCGTCAGCGATTGCGCCGCGCCAATCGCTTGTTGGGTGATTTGAGGCGAAGGGCTCAACCGCCATTCGTCGCCGCGAGTCTCCAAGGGGATCGGCAACCCCCAGGAGATATTGCGCGACAAGCGCCAAGGCTCGATGTTGCGCAGGAAATTGCGCAGTTCATTGGCGCTGCTTTCAGGCGTGATGCGGATTTCTCCGGCGTCGAGAGCGCAAAGCAATTGGCTGGCCAAGTCATCCATGCGAAGAAACCATTCTCCGTCTTGTCGAAAGAGCATGCCTTCCGAACAACAACGAGAAAAAGCGGCCAGCGCGCTCCGTTGCGAGCGTTCGTCCAATGTGAAGCGCTCTTTTGACCAATCGCAAGCGGCGCCCATTTTCCTGATTTGGGTGGTGATTCTGCCGTGGAGTCGCTCTTTCCAACTCCATGCCTCGCGCATATACAACGCAGGGTCGGTGGCGTCCAATCCTTGCTGCGCAAGAGAGTCCAGGATCTTTTCGTGCGTCGCGAGCCCCGCGTGGTCTGTTCCGGGCAGCCACAAGGCGTCGTCGCCAATTTGGGCGTGAAAACGAGTTTTGGCGTCTTGAATGGACAAAAACAGAGCGTGCCCCAAATGCAATTGGCCCGTGATGTTGGGCGGAGGCATTGGCATGAACCACGGTTGCGGCTGAGGATTGAGGCCGGTCAAAGAGAAGGCTTGGCGGGTGTGGGGAAGGGCGTTTTGCCCCCACCGCGCGATCCAATCGGATTCTGCGGTTTGTGAGTCAAAGTGACGTGGGAAGTCCGCGGAGTCGGATGGGCTCAGTGGGCAAAAATTACGTTTAACGGTGACATAGCATCCTCCATGTGTGCGTGTGTCAGTCCGCGCGAAAACCGCGCATGCACAATTTGAGCACGATAAATGGTTCTCGTCAAGATGAATTTTGGCGTTGGCGGAGGCGGAGGCACGCGCAGGCTTGAGGTGTGGCCGCATTTTTGGGATACTGAGTCCCTCCCTGGCACCCTTTCCGAAGAAAAATTCATGGCTCGCCCTCTTGATTTGTCTGCCCCCGCTGATGCTTTGTGGATGGCTCTTGCGGAAGGATCCGAGGAGGCGGCCCTGGACGCCATCGCAAATGGGGCGGACTCCGCGGAGCCTCGGCCGGCGGATTGGGATCACTCCGCGAACCAAAGATTCATGTTGGCCTTCAAGCGCCGGGGCGTCTTCTCGGCCCCTGCGGCAAACGCAGGGCTTTTGACGGTGGCCGCGGCGTGCTTGCACGAGCGCGTGGTGGAGCGCATTTTGGAGCTGCGGCAAGACGCCGGCGGATTGGCCGCGGACAGCAGCCTCAAAGAAGCCCTGTCGGCGGTGTTGTTGATGTTTTTGCCCGTGGAAGATCACCAAGCGCTTTCTGACGCGCAGGGCCGCATCGCCAACCGCCTGCATGCCGAGTTTCGAGTCTCGCCGTGGGAAGAGCCTCAAATGGATGCTGGCAACCCAACCGCACCCGTTGCTTCCCCCTGGGCGCAGGATTTGTTCCAAAAACTCAATCGCGCGAACGACGCGGATTGGTCGGGCTGGAAATGGCTCGCGTCGCTTGGAAAAGCAGATTTTGCGTCCCCCCTCTCTATCGTGCGCCGCGCAAGCGATGGCGAGCCGCAAATCGCCGCTGTGATCGGCGCCGCCCAGGGCAAGAAAGGGCTGAGTTCCTTGCGGGCCGCCTTGCGGCGCGCAAAAGAGGACCAGTCCGCCGCTGGCGGCCCAACAAAATCTCCCCGCAGACACGAATTGACTCTTGCGCGGGTGGCTTTGGTTGAACAATTGGCGCGTGAGCAAGACAACATGGCGCTGTGGCATCAAACGCCGTCCGCGGCTCAATTGGAGCATTCGGCGTTGTTGGCGATCGCCAAAGGCGACACCGCCCTTGCGCTTAAAAATTTGCGCGCATTGCATGAGGATTCCCTCGCTGAGAAGGGCGAGGATTTGATCGCCGTGTTTCAGCGGCTATGGTCCATCGGCGGACCGGCCGAGATGTTGCCCGAAGGCGCAGACGCCACGCCCGGTTGGGAGGCCTCTTTGCGGGCCTGTTCCGGAACCGAGCGGAAAAATTGGTTGCCGGTTCTTCATCTGCACGGAAAGTCGTTCGCTGATCAAACCCAAACGCAGTTTTGGAAAAACGCGTTGCTCAATTTATCTTGGAAAAGCGATGGCTTGAGCGCGTCCTCCATGATTGGAAAAGGCGCCAAAATGATTGAAAATGGAGATTGGGCGCTTGGAAATTTCTGGAATGGAGCGGCTTTGTGCTCACACTTCAACATGCAAAAAATAGCGCAGAGAGAGCTCAATCTGGAAGCCCAAAGCGGGAGGCCTGAGGCCATGGCCACGCGCGCCCAGCAAAAGGACTGGGAGCGGCGCGACGCTCGTTCGCTGGCGCTGGCCATCGCCTTCATAAAGCCCTTGTTGGATAACAACAAATCCTTTTCTTTGCTGATGGGCATCGGTGGCGTGCTGCGCAAACTGTCAAGCAATGGCCACTGGTTTTTGTTGGACGCCGCATTGAAATCCGGCGCGCTGTCGAACGCTGTCCTGAACGATCAAGAAATTTTGTTCAGCGCCGTGAAAAGCGGTCGAGCCTCCACGGCGGAGGCGTTGATGAACGGGGCGTGGGGATGGCGAGAGAAATTAGAGAAAAACCCGAAGCAAATCGACGCGCTAAAGCAGCTGTTGCCCCAGGGCGCAATCGCTTTCGAGGAACGAATGACGCAAAAAACCAAAGCGGGAAAAACCATCGCGGCCAAGGCCGCGGGAAAATTGCATGGTGATTGGGCCGCGTTGGAGACACGGATCGATGCATTGGATTTCGCGGCCTCATTGCGCGCCGAAATGAGCCTTGAAACAGCAACCGAAGCGGATCGGTCGAACACAAAGAGCGCCGAAAAGGCGCGTCGAATTTAAAGAGCGCTCGTGAACAGCGCAAGAATGGACTGTGAAAAATGCCAAATTCTAACGAAAAAATAACCGCCGCCGATTTCCAGGCGTGGATGGATGACCAATATAAAACCCAAAAAGAAATCTCGGTCCGAAGCGTGGTGGCCCGGTTGGCGGAGGCGGACAAAACGGCCAAAGCCCAGGCCGGTTGGAGCCAATACGGGGAACGCCGCAGCCCTGAGTGGCGTCAGCGAATTTGTGAATGCGTGTTTGGCGATTTGCATCAGTGGCGCCAAGGCCATTTCAGGTTAATGAATGCCGTCGAAACGGCGCAAGCGGTGGCCGCTGGGCAAAAAGCGAAAAAAGTAGCCGTCAAAATAGTGGAATGGGGTTGGGACAAAGGGATAAAGTGGCAAAATTATCCGAGTTTTTCCGCTCTCGATTTTTGTTTGAATTTGGAAGAGCGAGCGCTGCTGAACGCTTGGGTCGAGCGAGAGGGCGGCTTCACGGCAATTTGGGCCGCAGCCCGAGGCGACGCGGCTGCCGAGAAATCGCTGCGTTTCGCGGGAGGGCGGTTGACTCAATTGTGCTGGACGCCGGAATCGCAGGAGTGGGCAAAGGGGTTTGCGGGCTGGCGAGCTCAGGAGATTGAGTATCTGAGCGCCTCTGCGGACCAAAACAGGCTGCGCGAATTGAGAGAAACAGAAAAAGGCGCATGGAGCGGCCTTTTTGCGGCCCGCACCGCTGTTTTCTTTCGAGATCATGGAGAGAAGATAAAGGCGATTGCGTCCACGTTCAAGGAGCTTGGGTTGGTTCCAGACTCAGAGGGCGTCAGGGCTGAATGGTTCAGCGGATGGATTGATAACCGGCAGGGCGCGACCGATATCATCGACGTGATGGCTTATGCGGGATTCAGCCCCAAGGACCGAAGCGCCGCGGCAAACTATGTCGCCCCATTGCCCTCCCTGTTTCTTCCGAATCGATATCTTGGGTTGCCGTTTTTGCGCAAATTATTGTCAATGGGCGAGAGTCCGCTAGAAAAAAACGCCGAGGGGATCGACGCCTGGACCATGGCGCGCGCGGCCAATGCCCAAGGATCTCGGTCGGATATGCATGCCGAATTGGAAAAACGAGTCGCGGCTCTCCACGAGCGCAATGATCTCGCGGAGACCGTGAACGCGATGGCCGCTGAGAAAGAGGTCCAATGGGGGCGTTGGGCCCTGGCGGTGGTTCGGCTGGGCGGAGTGTTCGACGCTCACGGAAAAAAACTGGATGTCGCCGATTTGGCGAGACTCGGGCCTTTGTTCATCGCAGAAGAAGAGGCCGCGAAGTCGCGCGAAGCCGCCAAGAGCGCAAAAAAAGAAGAGCCGGCCAAAACGGCCTCAAAACGCGCAAGGCTCTGAGGAGCGTCGCGATCGCTTGTCTGCGCCAGCCTCCTTCGGGAGGCGTTTTTTGTCCTCAATGTTTTTAATCAAATAGGCGCCAAAAATTGAAAAAAAGAGGCCAGGGGCTGGCAATTGGATGAAAAAAAGGGCAAACTGCGCCGAGTTTGGGCAGCCAGGCGACGTTGGGCCTCATTTTCAGGGAACACCATGCAAAAAAAAGAAAGGGCGCGCAAAAACCGAAAAAACAGCGCAAGTCAAAACCGCGGGTTTTTGTCCAGTAGCAAAAACCTTTGGCGGAGAGTCCTTTTGGCTTCCGCGGGGCTTGCCTTTGCCAGCGCTGCGGGGGCGAACCCGGCCGTCGCAGCAAAACCCGCAGCCCCAGGCTTTCCCGCGTCCGCACAAACGGTGGCGGGGGCTGGCGCGAGAGCGCCAGTGGCCGAAGGATTGGCCAAAATAGAGGGGCGGCCCGCCGATGCGGCGCAAGCGGCGCAATGGGCGAGCGTCAAGATTCAAAGCTTGTCGCGGCAAAGCGGGGCGACGATGTGGACTGGAACGGGATTTTGGCTTGAAGGGCAAAAGCTTGCGCTGACCAACAACCACGTGGCGACCGATGCGGCTTTGAACGCCAAAACCCGACAACTGGTGGCCATTGACGCGCTTGGGCACAAACGAGCGGTGAAAGTGGTCTCCGTGGACCTTGAGCGCGACCTGGCGGCTCTTGAAATCGAAGGCGATCCAATATGGCGTCTGCCCGTCAAAAGCGATGGCTTGAAAGTGGGCGAAAGCATCGAAGCCGCGGGATTTGGCTTGGGGCTGCCGTTCAGCGTGGTCAGCGGCCGATTCGCGCAAAGCATTGGAGCGGGGAAAAGCGCGCGATTGTTGTCCACAACGGTGTCCGATGGCGGCGTTTCAGGCGGACCGACGGTTGACGAATCAGGCCGCGTGGTGGGCATCAACGTGGCGTCCGCCGGCCGAGGCCTGGCGCTGTCTGTGCCGATAGGGGAAGCCGAACGTTTTTTGGAAGAGGCGCAAGCCATCAAAAAAAATCATCAAGAAATATGGCGTCTTGACCGCTCCGAAGTCGGGGGCATTTACGAGAAACAACTGGACGCCCGCAATGCCGCCGCGCTGGACGCTTTTTTGGGCGGACCGGCCGAAGACACCGTCAAAAAACGCGGCGGTTGGCAAATTCCCAGCCCGAGCACGACGTCTGGCATTGAGTGCGCGGACGAAAGCGAGGATTCCGACGAAGCGGGCGGCACTGCGATCATTGGATTCAAATGCGCCGCCGTGACCGCTGGATGGAGCATTGGAGACGGCACGGGCGGAACTTCATGGTCTTTGGGCTACCGAGCTTCAATCCCCCAAAAAGGGGCGGATCGAGATTGGGGGAAAACTGTCTGGTCCGACATGGCGGGCGGGTTTCACTGCGCGCGCGAAAAATTTGTCGAAAACGGACACCCGGGATTCGGCTCCGTTTGCATCACGGCCGGAGATCCAAAAAGTTTGGTCGCGAAATTCTTCGGCTCTCAAAAACCCTCTGAGCTGACAGGACTTTATCAACTGTCCGTGTCAAAGGTGATGTTCACCAAATCTGGGAAAACCGAAATCCAATTCGCCGCGGATGGACTGTCCCCGCGGGGCATTAAAAACGCTCTGTCTCGATTCAAGGCGATCGCATGGGAAGAGCCCCGAACAAAACCGATCGCGCCGGCCGCAAAAGAATCAACGAAAGCCGCAGCCACAAATGGAGGTGGAAAATGAGCAACGCCCCGCGTCTGTTCACGGATGAGGAAGGACAAGCCGCGCAAGAAAAAGCGTTGGATTCTTTGAGCCAGTTGGTCGATTCGGGCCTCGATTGGCATGCTTTGAGCCATGCGATGAAAAGCGCTCATCGAAAAAAAGTGTCTCGCACCCTGGCGCAGCGCGTGCGTCGCGACGGACTTCGAATCCTTCTCGGCGGATGCGCAGCCGTGATCTTGGCGTGGGCTGCGCAGTGGCCGCTGGCATGGTGGGCCAAAGAGCGATTGGGCGATTGGGGCGTTTTGATGGGGGCGCTGCCTCGGGCTCATCTCGCGTTTGAGCGCGCGGCCATGGTCTCTTGGATTGTCATTTTGTTCGGCGGCTTTGCGCAAGGGGTGGCTTTCGCGCGATGGGCCTGGACCCGTCAATGGGGGGCCTGGGCGGCTGTTTGGATAAGCGTGATCCCCACTTTGGCGCTGGCGGAGGCCGTGAGCCAAGCGGCCACGACTCCCGGGAAGAAACCGGTTATTTTTGCGATGGTCGCCTTTGAAATGCTGTTGGCGGCTTTCTGGTGGATGAGGGAGCGTCGCCGGACTGAGGCCGGGAGAAGCCCCGTGGGCGGGCGGGTCGCCTTGATCCTTTGCTTGTTGATGGGATTTGCGCTGGCCAATGCGCGAGGAGCGCCGCGCGAGATCGATTTAGGCGCCGATTACGCCTTGATCCCCAGCGGGGCTCCGCAAAGCCCGGCGGCCGCGCTGGACCATGCCGCCTCTATTGCAATGCGGGGGGCCCAGCGCGACAATGATCAACGCGAGGCCGAAGGGCAGGAATTGCGAGCAAAAAAGGACGCGTTGGAAGACCGGTGAGGCGCAGCGGAGTGCGTTGAAGTTGTGGCGCTCTCAACGCAGAGAAAGCAGAATGCTCACGCATTCTACGGATTCGGCGGTTGTGGCTTCAATCAAGGCCTTTGTCGTTTCGCCTGCAAAAAAAAGCCCTTTTCGCGCGGCCAGCAAAAAAGCCAAAGATTCCGGGGCGTTGCCGGCGGCGGCGTGCGTGACGGCGGTCCAACCGCGCGAGTCAACGCGGGCGGCCTCTGTAATCGGCAAAATTCTTTTAAGGCACTCCAAGCGATTGGCGCGCGCCGCGCGCATGAGCGCGGAGCGGCCCTTGCGGTCCGTTTGCCGAGCAAGCTCTTTTGGCCCATCGCCCGAATGTCGGCGCCAGTTTGCGTCGGCGCACGCCAAAACAAAATCCAACTCCACAAGCAAGCCGAGTTCGGCGGCCACCATGAGCGGGGAATCGCCCTCGCGGTTTTGCAGCGATAATTGGGAAATAGAGGCCAGGGTTTCCACGCCACGGCGACTTTCGGCGCGCAAAGCCAACAAAAGAGCCGTGTCGCCTTGATGGTCTTGCGCGTCGACGGCGCAATGGCGCGACAAGAATCGAGTGGTCTCTTCATGCCCCAAACGGGCCGACCACATCAAAGCCGTTTTTCCATCATCCGAAATGCCCATCGCGTCCGAAGCGGGCATCAAGGTTTGCGCCACGCAGCAATGGCCTCCCAGAGCCGCCAAAAGAAGAGCGGTCCAACCAGCTTGCGCGCGGGCTCTCGCGTCGCTGAATGGCAAAAGGCGCCGAACGCATTCATTTTGCCCCGCCGCGGAGGCGTGCATCAAGGGCGTCCAGCCGTCAGAGCCGAATGTTCGCGCATGAGCGCCAGTCAAAAAAAGCGTCAGGCATTCGGATTGCCCGAGTCGCGCGGCCAAAGACAGAAGGTCGGCGCCCGCGACCGGAGGAATCGAGCCGTGCCCCTGCAGAGAGGCGCGAATAAAATCAGCGTCGCCGTTCTTGATGGCCTCCAAAATCAGGCCAGTCCATTCGGATTCGCTAAAAACCGGAGTGGCGGAAATGATGGGCATTCAAGCCTCCGCTAGGCGCCAAAGCGCGTCAGGTGATGAAAATCGCAATTGAGGCCAATGCTACTCCGAGTCGCCTGAAAAATCCAGATGGAGCGCGTCGCTCGCTCGGGCGCAGAGAGTGGCTCGCCCGGCGTCAAAGCCTGCGGATTTTCACGAGAGGATTGGGCGCTTGCGCCGGTGGCGACGCCTTCTGAATTTTAGCCGTCGATTTTTTCTTTGCGGCTGACACGACACGACGCAATTGCTCGGCTTCTTTTTGCGCTTTCAATTCTTGGCTCAATTGCGCCCAGTGATCAGTTTCTGCCAATCCTGTGTTTTTCGCGTTGGACGAGCGTTGGGAAAAAAGGCGCCAATCGCGAGGCTGGACAATGCCCGTTTCCCGAAAAAAAGAAAGAATGTCCGGAGATAGATCCGCGTTGTCTGACAAAGCGAGCCTGAGCGGCGCGCTGTCGTTATTGACGCCGCCTGGCGGGGCGCCATTGGCGATCAAAAACCGAACTCCATTCATTTTCGTCGTCGGATCGCCAAAAGGGGCCGCGGCAAAAACCGCTGCGCCAGCCAAGGGTTCAGGGCGCTTTGCGCCGGCGCTGGCGGGCCCATTCGTTGGCGCGCCCGCTTCCACCATCCGGCGAGCCAAGCTCAATTTTTCGTCATGGTTGGCCGCGCTTCCCGCCACAAAAGCCAACCCCAACGCCCAGCACTGAGACCAATCAATGGGGCAGGCCAGCAGCCTTTTCAGGAGGGCCGCGTCATGTCGGGGCGAACGCGCCAAGCTTTCCATCGCCCGCGCCATGGCGCTGGGCGAGGCGATGGCTCCGTGAGCAAGCATCCAATTCACCGAGCGAATGTCTTGAGCCGCCACCGCGAAGGGCAACGCTTTTTCAAACGCCCGATGGGCCGCGACAAGAGACGACTCGCGAGCAAGCTCTTGGACGGCGTTTTCCAAACAATATCGGTTGCCCAGCGGGCCGCGCAAAGCAATAGACAAGGCCCGCCCGCTTTCGTTGCCGCGGGGCGCCCCTTTGCGCACCAACTCGCAAACGAGCGACAACGTCTCTGCTCTCTCGACGTCCGTTTGTTGATGTCGCCACTGCCAAAAAGTGAAGAGAGCGTCGTGCTCCGCCCACGCTTGCGAAAGAAGGGCGGGAAAGCCGTCCAAAAAATCCCGTTGCATTCCGGGCTTGATGAAGGATTGCCAAAACTGCCGCTGGCTTTCCTGCATGGGCGACGTGAGTTGATCGGAAGCGGCGACGGACAAAAGGTCGTTTTGCCATTCAGCAAAAGATCGGAGCCTGGCGAGATCGTCATTGACGACAGACTCCTTCATCAAGCGCCATAAAGCATTCGACACAATGGCCGTGGGGATTTTGGGGCTGGCGGCAACCAGCGCCCGAATGCGCTCAACGGCTTCCGGGCCTTGCGCTGCGTCATTGGCCGCCGTTTGCGCCCATTCGCGAAATTTGTTCAGGGAAAGCGTTTTCGCCTTGATCGCCACTCCGCGAAAGGGCGCCGGCGCGCAGTCCAGCGCTAACTCCTGATCGCAGGCTGATTCAGCAAGCGGCAACGCAGCCATTTTTTTCGAAGGAGCAGGCATGGCGACTCAATGGGAAGGGCGCGAGGCGATTTTCGCGATAACGGCAAAATCCGATTTATTCCACATCCTATCAGAAAAAAACGCGCGAAGAAAGGATCAAACAACGCTCTGCTTCACATAAAGCAGAGCGAAAAGCCACAAGGTTCAAAGCCTGGGGCTCGTTCGATCATTCGCGAAGCTTAGCGTTGATGCTCATCGCCATGTTGTCCGCCCCCGCCGCCATGCTGTCCGCCGCCTTCTTGCCGAGGAGCCTCAGCGTGTTGCTGCTGGGGCTGCTGTTGCGGCCGAGGCGTTTCCGCGCGTTGTTGCTGGGGTTGCGCTTGGGGCCGTGGCGCCTCTATGCGTTGCGGTTGGGGCGTTTCCACGCGTTGGGGCTCTGCGGCTCGGGGCGCCTCCATCCGAGGTTGGTCCGCCGGGCGTTGTTGCTCCACGCGCGGCGACTCAGCTGCGCGAGGCGGTTGTGGGGCTGGCTCGACCGCTCGCGGCGCCTCGGCCCGTTGCTGCGGAACTTCAACGCGAGGAGCTTGGGGCGACGGCTGCGGCTGCGCGGAGCGCGATTCCGGAGCCGCTGGGCGAGGCTGGGCTTGGATTTGCGCGCCGGGCTCAGAAAATGCGCCGGGCCGGCTCTGCGGCTCCTGGCGGCCTTCCGGGCGAGCGCCAAAATTGGGTTGCCCAGCGTTGGCTTGTGGCGCCACTGGGCGGCCCGCCGACAAATTCCCCGCTCCAAATTGAGGGTTGGCGCTCTCTGCGCGACGACCTTCATTCGGAACCGCCGCGGCGGCAGCGGTGTTGGGTTGGCCCGGGCGCGATTGGCCCAGGTTTTGGGTCGGGGCGCTCGGCCGAGCGTCTTGCGCGCTAAAATGCGGCGCGCCGTTGTTCGGCGAGAAATTGCCCCCGTTGGGGATGCCCGGTCGATTCCCTTGGATTTGGGGAATATTGCCCGTCGACGGACGATTGGCGGCTCCAAAGTTCGGCTGGCCACCATTGGCGGCGTTCGAGGAGAAGCCCGGACGGCTCACGATTCCGGCGCCATTTTGCGGGATTGGGGGCTGTTCGCCAGGCTGATTGAACCCTGGGCGCGCTTCGCGTCCGCCATTAAAATTGGGGTTGTTGGCCGCCGGGGCGCGCGGAGCATAGACATTGTTGTTGTAAATCACCGCGGGGCGATCGCCGCCGTTGCCGCGGCCAAAATTACTGTCGCCACGATTGCCTCGGTTCCCCCAATTCATGCCCCAAGAATTCCAACCCCAGTCATGCCGATGATTGAGGCCTTGGTCAATTAAAATCCCCGCGCCAAAAGCGAGAATGCCCGCAGCGGCCAAGTCTCCGTTGGAGTAGCCCGAGTTTTCATAAACGGGCGCTGGTTGATAATTATAGCCCGAGTAGTAAGGGATCGGCGCGCCGTAAACCGCGCGCGGATCATACTGGGGCACATACACGACATTGGGTTGAGCCGGCTCAATCTCAATGGTCTCCTGGGGCGGCGGAACAACGTAGGCGCCTTCCGTCACGCTCGAAGCCGGGGCCGAAGAAACTTTGATTTGAGCTGAGCTTTTAAGCTTCCCGCTCGTTTGCGCGCGCTGGCGCAAAGCCTGGATCGCATTCAAGACATCCTGTGGGTCGCTGGCGTAAGCCGTGCCCAGAGCCGTCGTCCATTGCATGTTTTGGGCCATTTGCCCCAAAACGTTGGGAAACGCCGTCAAGCCCTTGACGCTTGGATCCCACGGTTGCTGGTTTGCTGCGTCCTGAACCGCTTGCGCTGTCGCGCCGCTTTGCCCGGTCAACCACGAAGCGGCGGCCGAGATTTGGTCTGGATGCGTGGAGCCAGCCAAAACCTGCGCGACCAACTGATCAGGAAAAAGAGCGATAGGGGCCACCAGCTGAAAAAGCTGGTCTTGCGTCAAAGCCGGAGCCTGAGGCGCCGCCACAGGCTGGGCAGGCGCGGCCACGCTAACCGGCGCGGCAGGAACGGCCGCTGAGGGGGACGGCGTCGAGGCGTTTTGGTTGCAACCCGAAAGAATCGGGAGCAGCGCCACGCACAGAGCGGACAGCGCGAGGGGCACGGAGGGGCGAGTCGAAAAATTCATGAAAAACTCCTTTTTATTGAACGCGAGGATGGCCACCCGAAAAACGAGCGCGACACCTCGATTGGGCATGAAGCTTTTTAGACGATCAACGGCGAAATGGATAGAGCAAAAGTGTGAGGAGTGTGTCTTTTGATTACCAAACTGCAAGACGAACGGCTTGGCGGTTTAAAAAAGGCCGTGAACGGTCGGAAAAAAAGAATGAAAAAGAGTCTGATTTTTTGTGGGCAGCGCGCCGAGATTGGGATACACTGGATACCCGAAAATCGGCTGCCCGTGGCTGCCCGCGCCTCCATCCCGGCTTCCGTTGGCCGACTTTTTTTGCCGTCCGTCAATGAAAAACCATCCCGTCGCCTACTCAGAGCAGCGCCGTCCCGCAAAAGAGGGCGACGCGTGTTCGCCCAAAGCAAGCCAACCCTTATGGATATTGAGCCGAGAGGAGCAAGAGCGCGCGGAAAATTTGGTTTTTAACTTGTCCGATTGGGCAGAAGAAGCCAATTTGGAGCTGTTCGACGTGTTCGTTTCTGCGCATGAGGGTGATGGCGTGCCCGCAGAGGCGTTCGCGCAAGCCCTTGCGACGCGAGAACAGTTTAAAGCGATCGCTTCGCAGCAACGCTTAAAAGTGGCCGGAGCCGCGGTGCGCGCGGCCAATCGGCAATTGTGCTCAATCACGGCCCAACTCGCTCAGGACATTGGGTTGGGGGCTGGCGCGATGGACCGCGCCTTGTTTCAAATGGCATTGCTCAACAAGGTGGAATGGGCCTTGGAAATTCTTTTGGATCGCTCGCCGCAGCTGGCGATTAAACGCATTGGCGAAGAAAAGCCGGGGCATTGGCCATTGACCATGCTGGCTGGATCGTGGTCGGTGGATGCGATGGCGTTGTTGATCCAGCGTGGCGCTGGATGGAGCGATGAGGGGAAAAAAGTCCTCACCGGCATTGCGTGGAACCACCCGCGGCATCCCGCGCAAGCCATGGGCTACTCATCAAGCGAGAGGCCTTGGTGGGCGGACTTTTTCAACGATGAGCGTTATTGGGGCGTTTTTTCGACAAATGCCGTTCAAGAGGAATTTGACTCCCAATGGAGCGGCCCTGTGGCGGAGCTTATGCTCCGCGACCCGGAAAGCGCGGATGCGCTGCGCCTGGTTCAAATGCTAGCCCGTGGCATGTCCGAGCAGGTGGCATGGGGCCGTGAAGCCGACATCACGGATGCAAACGCCGAGCGCAACCAAAAACCCAGTCGAGAGGCGTTGATCGCGGAAATATACTTGTCCAAAAAAAGCATCGGCCAGATGCCTCAAAGCGCGCAAGGCGTGTACGCCGCCTTCGCCGCGTTGGGGCTTGCGCCGACCGAATCAGAACAAGAGGCCATCTGGGCGTTGCGCGCGCGATTTGGCCTGCCTTTGGCGGATTTGCCTGCGGCGTGGACCCCAAATGTGGGGGAAGGGAGCGCTTTATGGGCCTTGTTGGCGCAAAGCCGTCGGGTTGTGCCCAAAGATGGATCGCCGGGCGAATGGAACGCCGCGGGCGGCTGGATTGAAAAAGAGGCCGCCGCCGTCCTTGCGTTGGCAAAAAATCAAGGCCGCAACCCCGTGGAGGAATGGTTGGAGGCGGCCGCGGCTCGGCTCGCCGACGAGGCGCGGCAAGAGCGCGAAGAGGCGGCGCCACGCAGTTCCTCGATGTTGCAAAAGCTAGACGCCACGTTGAACGGGTTTTTGGCGCTGATCGACAAATTCCCTGATTTCGCGCCGAAAGCCCCTGCTCTTTGGAGAAAAAAAATAGCGCAAAGCGCTCAAATCGCCATCAAAAAAGACTTGCCTGAGCGTCGCCGAAGCGAAGAGGAGGCGGCTGTGTTGCAGCACGAGATTCTGCTCGAGCGCACACTCAGCGAGTGGGAGAGAGCGATCGCGGCCCGAGCAATTAACGGGCAAACCGCGCCCCTTGCGCCGGCAGGAGCGTCCAGCAAAAAGCCGCTGAGATTGTGACGCCCCCGAGGCGCGAGCCCGTCTGCCGCCGGCGCGCTTCGTGAGCTCCGCTTTGTGGCCAAAGGGATAATTCCGCGCTATAAACCTTCTCCAATGGATTTTCCGCCGCAGCCCCGCTCTCCACGACCATCATATCCGCCAAAATCATGACCATACGCCCAGAAATCGCCCCCTTGCAAGAAGCAACCGCCATTCGAGCCCCTAAGCTTCCAGAGGACGGGGGAGACCGCGCGTTGCGGCCGCGATTGTTGAAAGAGTATGTGGGCCAAGAAAAAATAAGGGGTCAGCTGGAGGTTTTCCTAGAGGCGGCGCGGCGCAGAGCAGAACCCTTGGATCACTTGTTGCTGTTCGGCCCTCCGGGGTTGGGGAAAACCACGCTGGCTCACATTGTGGCCGAGGAAATGGGAGCCGCGCTGCGCCAAACGTCAGGGCCCGTGCTCGAGCGCCCAGGAGATCTCGCGGCCCTCCTCACGAGTTTAAACGCAAACGACGTGTTGTTCATCGACGAAATTCATCGGCTTCCAGCGGTGGTGGAGGAAATACTATACCCCGCCATGGAGGATTACCAAATTGACATCATGCTCGCGGAGGGAGGGCAATCAAGAAGCATAAAAATAGATTTGCAGCCATTCACGCTTATCGGAGCGACCACTCGCGCCGGGATGCTGTCTAGCCCGCTGAGGGACCGATTCGGAATTATCTCGCGCCTAGAGTTCTACACACCCAAGGAGCTGGCCCGAATCGCTCATCGCTCGGCCGGATTGTTGAATGTGGAAATCACGGAAGCGGGCGCCGAAGAAATCGCTCGTCGGTCCAGGGGAACGCCGCGAATCGCCAATCGATTGTTGCGCCGAGTGCGTGATTTCGCTCAAATATCCGGCGATGGGGTCATCAGCCAAACCATCGCGCAGCACGCGCTCGCGATGCTCGACATCGATCCCGTCGGATTCGACACCATGGATCGTCGCCTGCTTGAAGCGATTTTGAACAAATTCGGAGGCGGCCCCGTCGGCGTCGAGAATTTGGCGTCAGCGATTGGAGAAGATCGAGAAACGATTGAGGATGCGATTGAGCCGTATCTGATTCAACAAGGGTTTTTGCAACGGACGCCGCGCGGAAGAATCGCGACGCGCTCGGCATTTGAGCATTTTGGCTTGGAGCAGAAAAGCCCGGAGCGCATAGGGGCAACAAAAAACCTTGCAAAAAAAGGGGGCCCGGAATCGCTCAACGCATAAGTCTATGCATGTTTTCTCGCTGAAAAACGCGCGGGATAAAGCGCCGCGAAGCCGCAGCCAATCCGTGGAGCTGCTTCACGCCGCCTAACGAAGCGCTGAGCGAAGCACGGTTTCGGCGCCCAATCGATATCCCGCCTGGGTCATGTGCACGCCATCCGCGGCGCGAAATTCAGGCGCTTTGGCGAGAGCGGGGGTTGACAGCTGCGCCGGGAGAGAAACAAATCTCGCGCCGGTTTTGATCGCGCAATAATTGTCTATTTGCCGAATCAGCGTCAGCTGGGCCTCTCGTTTTGGATCCGCGAAGGCGGGCGGGGGCGCAATGATCACTTGGGCGCCCACGTCTTTTCCCAATTGAGACAGGGCGCATATGCGTCGCGCATATTCGCGCGTCCAGCGGTCTTCTCCGAACTCCGCAGTGCTGCCGTCAGGCATGACCATTGAGCGCGTGTCATTGGCCCCAATAGAGATCAAAACCACATTGGGCGCGTATTGCTGAATAAGAGAGGGGGCTCCTCGCGTCCAATCGTATACGCCAGGGCTCGCGAGGCCAGAAGAGACAACGCCCCAATTGGCGACCTGCCAGCGGCTGCCGGGAGCCGAAAACCACTCGCCAACGGCCATGCCGTAACCTTTTGCGATGGAATCGCCCAAAACGGCCAATTTGGCGACTGGCGCTTGATAAACCGTGGCTTGCGCGAAGGCAGTCCCTGCGCAAACGCATAGGGACGCGGCTAAAAAGCGATGAACAACGCGGTTGAGTCCAAACAAGGGCATTTGCATTCCAATGAAGAAAATTCCGTCGGGCAAAAAAAGAGCCAGCGGAGGCGCGCACAGGGCGAGGTGCGTTTTTCTCATAAAAACAAGGTCTTGGCAACCCACCGTGGCCAAACGGGCTCCAATGAAAATCATGAAAGGAAACTCCGGCTCTTTTTCAGAGTCGGCGAGTCTTTGCGGCCTTGGATGGGGCGGCGGGTTGCTCAGGAACAAGATTTCGCCTTTCAACGCCATTTTTTGCGTCAATCGCGCGCGCTCGCCGCTCAAAGCCCTTTTCTCGAGCAGACGACCATTCCGCTTGCGTCGCCCCCCAAAGCAGCGCCGCCCCGCGAACAGGCGCCAGCGCCGCGCGAGCTGGGAAACGACGAACTCGAGCCGCGCGCTGGGCTCGCGTCGCGATCCGCGCCAACGACTCGGCCTCCATGCCCCGAACCACGTCCCGCAAAACGTTTTCGCATGCATCGGGGCCAATCGCCTTGACGATCAGGCAATTTTTCCACATTTCCACGCGCGAACGAGAGGGCCTTAAAAACCGGATGGAGTGGCGGGCTGATTGTTTGCGGATCGCGCCGACGCGCCCCCAGGGGTGGCGAATCCATGCGAGGCAACGAGCGACGGACCGAATGCGGCTTCGCCGCTCACACTCTTCGAGCCACCCCCAAATGCGATCAAACTGGGCTTGCTGGCGCGGTTCCCCAACGTTTTGCCGCGAACAGAGGGTTCGCAAGCGGCGAATCGTTTCTTTGAGCGCCCATTTTTGCTCCGCAGGCAGCAGATTTTCAAAAGCCGCAATCAATGCGCGCCAACGCGGCGTGTCCTCGACGGTGCAGTCGAGCTCCAAAACGTGCGGATCAATTGAGTGAGGGGCGGTCGACATGGCAAATCCAAAACGGAAAGAATTTTCTCAGTGTACTCCATCAGGGAAGGCGCGGGAGCTTTTTCTGCATGAATTTTCCTCGGCAAGCCGCGCTTGCGCATTGGCCGATCGCTGCTTCCGAGCGTTGAGCCTATAGGCGATGGGGCAAATTCAGGGCAAAAGGGCTCGAATCATGCCGGCCGCCACCGTGTGGTGCGTGGTTTCGTCAATGAGCACAAACGCGCCCGTGAGAGGCAAAAGTTCATACAAATCCGCAAGCAGTGGTTTTTGAACCGTCAATGATACGCGGCCAATGTCATTCATGGAAAAAGGACGATCGCCCTGTAATTCAAAAAGCGTGCGCACGTCCAAAACGCTCTCCACCCTGTCTATCTTAGAAAAAACAGTTTGGGTGGCATGTTTTAACAAATATTTCCTTTTCAAGGAGAGCGGCTCATCGCCAAACCAACATAAATCGGCTTGAATGCGTTTCACGGGGGAGGCCGCCGCTTGATGAACAAAAATGTCGCCACGAGAAACATCGACGTCCTCGCTCAATTGAATGGTCGCGGCCTGGCCGGCCAGAGCGCGGTCCGCAAAAGCCAGTCCGCCGGGAATGGGCGCCAGAATGCGGGCCACGGTCGCCCTTTGATTCGAGGGCATGACGGAAATAGAGTCCCCCACGCAGATTTTTCCGGATTCCACCCGCCCCATGTAGCCTCGAAAAGCGTCCGATTTTGCTCCGTCCTGGCGCGCGACCCACTGCACGGGAAAGCGAAGGGGTTTGCCGACCGGTGGGTCGACCGGAAGCGATTCCAAAAGGCTCAGCAGCGGCAAACCCGAGTGCCATGGCATTTTGTCGCTGGCGCCAACAATATTGTCACCTTTGAGAGCGGAAACGGGAATGAATTGAATGCCCGACAACCCCAACAGGGCCGCCAAGTCAAGATAAGCCGACTTGATCGCCTCAAATCGCGCCTGGCTGTATTCAATCAAGTCCATTTTATTGATCGCCACAATCACATGCCGCAAGCCAAGAAGCTTCACCAAGGCGCTATGGCGTTTCGTTTGGGGCAAAAGACGAAGTCGCCCATCATCTTCATTTTCAACTCGAGTCGGGTCCACCAAAATGATCGCGGCGTGCGCTGTTGAGGCCCCGGTCACCATATTGCGGGTGTATTGTTCATGCCCCGGAGTGTCGGCGATGATAAATTTTCTTTTGGAAGTCGCAAAATAACGATACGCCACATCGATGGTGATGCCTTGCTCACGTTCGGCCTCCAAGCCGTCGGTCAAAAGAGAGAGATCAATTTCACCCTGTGCCACGCGGCTGTTTTTGGAGCGAGAAATAGCCGAAAGTTGATCCGCGAGAACGGCTTTGCTGTCGTAAAGGAGCCGGCCGATGAGTGTGCTTTTTCCGTCATCCACGCTGCCGGCGGTGATGAAGCGAAGAACCCCAAGGTCTTGCCGAGGGCCAGGCGCGCGTTCAACAAAATGAGGCTCGGGCGACGCAATGGGAGCGGGGTTGAAATCAAACACAGGCATTTTAAATTCCTATTTTAAACAATGATCCGCAGCCGTGAGCGACGAGACGGCGCGCGACAAAGGGTCGATGAAAAGGCCCCTAAAAATATCCCTGTTTCTTGCGTTGCTCCATGGCGGCCTCTGAAACCTGATCGTCCATGCGCGTTGCGCCGCGTTCCGTGAGATCAGCGCTGGCGGTTTCCACGATGATTTTTTCAATGTCATCAGCGTCGCTGGCCACAGGGCACGTGCAGCTAATGTCCCCCACTGTTCGAAAGCGGACTCGCGCAAGCTCGGCTTGTTCGCCTGGGCGCAACGTGGTGAGCGGCGTCAGGGGGACAAGCAAGCCGCCTCTGCGGATAATTTCACGGTCATGGGCGTAATAAAGAGAGGGGAGGCGCAACCCCTCGCGAGCGATGTATTGCCAAATATCGAGCTCCGTCCAATTGGAGATGGGGAACACGCGCAAATGCTCGCCTGGATGAAGCCGCGAGTTGTAAAGGCTCCAAAGCTCAGGTCGTTGGGATTTTGGGTCCCATTGGCCGAATTCGTCGCGGAAAGAAAAAATACGCTCTTTCGCGCGCGCTTTTTCCTCGTCCCGGCGAGCGCCTCCGATCAAAGCGGTGTATCCGTGCTCTTCGATGGTTTCCAAAAGCGTCACCGCTTGCGCTGCGTTGCGCGAATCGGTCTCTTTTCGCAGCCGCACCGTGCCGCGGCGAATCGATTCTTCCACATGCCCCACGGTCAATCGCGCGCCAATTTCAAGAACGCGAGCGTCTCGAAAAGCAATGACTTCCTCGAAATTATGGCCCGTGTCGATATGAACCAAGGGGAATGGAAGCTGGGTTTGGCGCCCAAAACCAAGGCCAAAAGCCTTTAACGCCAAATGCAGCACGACCACGGAGTCCTTGCCGCCCGAGAAAAGAAGCGCGGGGCGCGAACACTCGGCCACCAGCTCTCTCAGGATGTGAATAGACTCGGCTTCTAGCCAATCAAGATGCCCCATGCGAAAGGGCGACTCTCCCGCCCGTGAGCGCCCTGAAATCGGTTGAGGGCTCGAATTCAATGATGAGGGCAATGCGTGGTCGGCGAGCAAGTTCATGGATATCCTTGACTTAGAGGCGGGAGCGGGTCAGCGGGCGGAGCGCGGGAACGCGTTGGAGACGACATCGTTCTGGCTGGCGACCACGCGAACAGGAAATGGAATCGGCGCTGAAACATGCAGCCCGCATTCCTTGCTGTCGATGGATTCCCACCACCAGCGACCCGCGCGGCTGTCCTCTTCCGGGCGAATGGCGCGAGTGCAGGGCTCGCAGCCAATGCTGGGATAGCCGCGCGCATGCAACGGGTTGACAGGGACCGCAAAAGCGGTCAAATAGGCCCACACTTCGGATTCAGACCAAAAAGCCAGAGGATTGAACTTCGCAATGCCTCGCATTGCGTCAATTTCCTCTTCCTCCAAATCCGTTCGCGTCGCCGACTGGCTTTGGCGCTGCCCAGTCATCCAGGCGTCCGCGCCGGCGAGAGCTCGCCCAAGAGGCTCAACTTTGCGAATCCCGCAGCACGATTTTCGAAGTTCGACGCTCTCGTAAAACCCATTCACTCCATGGTTTTTCACATAATCGTCGACCACCGATGGGATTGGGTGAAACTGTTCGATTTCGTAGCCATACCGATCTCGCACGGCGTCGACCATGCCCAATGTTTCTTTGTGCAAGCGCCCTGTGTTCAAAGAAAAAATCGCAACAGAAAGATTATTCGACAAAATGGCATGCGTGAGAAGCATGTCTTCCGCGGCCAGGCTGCTGGCGAGTTTGATCCGAGGGAAGCGCTCGGCCGCGCTGGACAAAGCGTCATTCAATCGCGCGATTTTGCTTGCGAGCTCTGGAGGCGCGAGGCTTGGAGAGGGAGCGGTCATTGAGAGGGCCTCAAAGGAGGATTTATGGCTTCGTTTTTTTTATTCAACAACGCCAGCGCTTCGGACCGCGTCCGAAACATGGGCTGCGCGGAGTCTGCTGCGTTTTGGTAAAAAGAGCTAAAATCCGAAAAAGCGCGGAGCGCGTCCGCCGCGTTTTTATCCGGACGAATGGAAAAAGAGTTGAATCCGCAGCGCTCCTGAAACAGAAGGGCATCGCGAAGAACATCGCCGATGGCCCGCAATTCTCCTTGCCAGCCGAATCGCTCTCTGAGCGTCCGCGCCATGCTCAGCGCGCGGCCGTCCCCAAAGGTGGGGAAATGAATGGCGATAAGGCTGAGCGCCGCCATATCCGCCGCCAATGCCGATGGCTCTTCATCCGGCGCCAACCAAACCCCCAGCCGCTCCTTGCCGCGCGAGGCGAGGAGCGTGTTTTTTTGATCGATCCAATATCGCAAAGGCAAAATGACGGCGCCTTCGGGCACCGCCAGCGAAGCGAGAGGCGCTGGTTCGTCGGCAAGGCGAACAAAGCTCCAATCATCGTCCACCAAGGCCCTATTTTTAATGATCAAACCCATATTTCGTCTCTTTTTCCTGACAAGAGCCTTCGCGTGTTCGCGAATTGGCTTCTTTGTCTTTGGAGCGACGGCTTATGCTTTTGCATACACTCTCTCCTTGAAGGGGGCGACTCCAATGCGCGCATAGGTCTCAATGAAATTTTCATCGTGGTCTCGATTCTCCACAAAAACATCAATGACCTTGGAGACGACGTCCGGCATCTGGGCGGCTGAAAACGAAGGACCGATGACGCGGCCAATTTTCGCGCCATTCGGGCCCGTTTGCTCGCCACCCAAGGTCAGCTGATACCATTCAGATCCATCTTTGTCGACGCCGAGGACGCCAATGTTGCCCACGTGGTGATGCCCGCAGGCATTGATGCAGCCCGAAATATTGATCGACAAATCGCCCAAATCGTGGACATAGTCCAGATTATCAAACCGCTCTTGAATGGCCTGGGCGATGGGAATGGATTTTGCGTTGGCCAGCGAGCAAAAATCTCCACCCGGACAGCAAATAATGTCAGTGAGAAGCCCCAAGTTCGGGGTCGCGAATCCAATGGCTTTGGCGCGTTTCCAAACCGCGAAAAGGTCTTTTTGCCGAACATCAGCCAAAATCAAATTTTGTTCGTGCGAAACCCGGATTTCCCCAAAGGAAAACTCATCGGCCATATCCGCCACCGCGTCCATTTGAACGTCGGTGGCGTCGCCGGGAGGGGCGCCCGTGGATTTCAGCGAAAGCGTCACCGCGGAATAGCCCAGCGTTTTATGGTCGCGAACATTTCGCTCCACCCAACGGGAAAAAGCTTTGTCCTGCGTCATTCGGCGCGCATGCGCGGAGTCTTCCGACGCAAACGCTTCATAGGCGGGCGGCGAGAAAAAAGCGGAAACGCGCTCCACCTCGGCCTGCGTCAGAGTGGCGGGCCCATCTTTGATTCTGCTCCACTCATCCTCGACTTGTTGGGCGAATTTTTCAGGGCTCATCGCTTTGACCAAAATTTTGATGCGCGCTTTGAAAATATTGTCTCGGCGACCGTAGCGGTTATAAATCCGAAGCACCGCTTCGCAATAGGTCAACAGGTGGGGCCAGGGAAGGCTTTCTCTGATAATCGAGCCGACAATGGGCGTGCGGCCTTGGCCGCCCCCTGCCAAAACGCTGGCCACAATTTCTCCGGCGTCGTTTTTCTTCAAATAAATGCCCAAGTCGTGCATTTGGGTGGCTGCTCGGTCTTCGATGGAGCCGCACACGGCAATCTTGAATTTTCGAGGCAGCCACGAAAACTCAGGGTGGAACGTGAACCACTGGCGAAGAATTTCAGCCCAGGGGCGCGGATCCACAATTTCATCCGGCGCCACGCCAGCGAATTGATCCGCCGTGATGGTGCGCACGCAATTGCCCGACGTCTGGATGCCGTGCATCTGAACCGTCGCCAATTTTCGCAGAATCTCCGGCGTCTGCTCAAGATCGATCCAATTGAATTGAATGTTTGTGCGAGTTGAAAAATGCCCGTACCCTCGATCGTGCTCGCGCGCGATGGCCGCGAGCTTGCGCATCTGGTCGCTGCGCAAATGCCCATAAGGAATGGCGATGCGGTGCATATAGGCATGCCGTTGCATATACAGGCCATTCTGCAGGCGCAAGGGGCGAAACTCCTCTTCTGTGAGCTCGCCCGACAACCTGCGGCGCACTTGGTCTCGAAACTGCTCCACGCGCTCGTCGACAATTTTTTGATCCACTGCGTCGTATTGATACATGGAGAAGCTCCGAGAATGCGCGTGAAAACCATCATTGGGAGAAAATAGGCCTCAATTCTTTATGTCGCAGGGCGATATGCTTATCAAAAAAACGATGTTACTTGCACGCTTTAATATCTCAAAATACTTAAACATTGTTTTCATATTTCTTTTAGTTATAATGGACGTCTGCTGTTATCCATCAAGGAAAACCTCTGTATTGCACAAACCGTGTCAAAATCGCCGCTTCGGCTCGCCAGACGGCATTTTTCTCCTGACCTGCGAAAAAAACGCCGCGCATTTCGAAGCTTCTCCCCTTTCCGACGATTGGGGGTCGCGTTTGCTAAAGAAAAACGCAAGGCGCGCTTATAATGCTTCTACGCGCGAATGGCCTTCGGACCTCGCCCGTCGAGCCGGGGTCTTAGGAATTGGAAATTGGGCGCAGAGCGCGCTAATATTGCGCCGACAACGTCCAGGGCAAGCGAACGGAGTTTGGCCGGGCTCCCGGCGCGCACGGCATGCGCAAAAATTCAGAAAATAAATCGCCGGCAGCGGGGCGAAAGCGTCAAGAGAGCAAGCAATGAGTGGACAAAAAGGGCGAGGATTCGCTCGTCTTCGAAACGTGGCCGAAACGGTTGGCGAGCATGAGAGCGCGCGCATGGCGGCGTTTGAGGCCGCAAAAGCCAATGCCGTTGATGAGCTGAAGTCATTCCTGGCCTCGGGAGCGCCGGCTGGCGTCGATGAGCGCAATCGCTCGTTGCTCGGAGTGGCGGCGCTGCACGCTCATCTGGATTGCGTCTCGGTGTTGCTGTCGGACGATGCCGCTCAATTTGTCGATTCGCAGGGGCAAACCCCCTTGATGTTGGCGGCCTCCAACGCCAGCCCTGATTGCGTGAAATTGCTGCTTCCGGTGAGCGACGCAAAAAAAGTGGACAAAAATGGCGTCACAGCGCTGATGTTGGCCGCAATGGCCGGGCGGCCTGATTGCATGCGAGCGCTCTTGCCGAAGTCGGACCCTTTGGCCACGGACTCGCACGGCCGCAATGCTTTTGATTACGCGGCCGGCTGCGCCTATTTGTTGGACGGCGACGAAGCGACGGATGGCTCGCCCGAGTTTGAGTGCGTTGAAATATTGTCCAATCACGCAAGCATCGCGCAGAAGGAGTTTGCCATTGAACGGTTGGGAGAAGAGCGGCTCCCTTGCGTGTGCGCATCGCTGGAAACCGATGTGCTGCGCCGAGAGGTGCATCACGAAGGCTTGACGGACCATAAACGCTTTAGGGGCGCGCGCACGCACTGACGCCCGGGGCTTTGGCTCCAAAAACAAATAAGGCGCCCGCTTAACCCGGCCCCCGCGCCGTGCGCCAAAGCTCAGCGCCACCTGCTGTCCAGCGTTGTTTGCCCTTATTGTTTGAGCGAAAAAAAGGAGCACCATGAATTTCCATTCGTCTTCGCGCAAAAACGATGAAACGCCCTTGATGCAGGCCGCGAAAAAAGGCGATGCCAGCGCGGTGCGAAACGCGCTTAGCCAAGGCGACGCCAACGCGCGCGACGCCCAAGGCTGGACCGCCCTGATGCACGCGGCTTGGCATCGCAGAGCCGATTGCGTCCAAGCGTTGCTAACGCATGCCGACGCCAGTCTTATCGCGGGCGCCAACGCATGGAGCGCCTTGATGTTCGCCGTCGCGGGCGACGACGCCCAGTGCGCCCGCCTGATCGCGGAGAAAAGCGATTGCTCGATCAGAAACGCTGATGGAAAGACCGCGCTTGAAATGGGGGTGGATTTGGGGGCTTGGGAGTGTGTCGCCGAAATTGCCGCCACCTTGCCAGCGGAAGATCAAGCCGTGGCGTTGAAACGCTGGGGAAGCCAAAATTTGCCTCGCTTGCATGCCCAAATCGAGGCGCGAGCTCTGGCCGCGGCCGCCGGGCTGGACGACGCCGATTGTCCAAATGAAGCAAAGCGCCCAGCGCAAGCCCAGGGGCATGCCGGCGCTGGACGGGGGCCGCGATCGCTGTGACCGCCGGCGTCCCGCAGCGCGGTTGGACGACAATCCACGCATCGGAGCGGCCCAACGCGAAAAAACCATGCGGCTCACAATGATTTGCGCGGCGCCGCACGAAACACGCGCGATAGTGGCATCGTTTCGCGACGGGCGGGCGCTTCGCAAAGCTTAATCGCTTGGATGGCCCGATGACAGGAAAAACCCTGAGAGATTTTTCAAGTTTTTGCAAGTTGTTGTTTTTTAATCTTTTTATTGATAAAATGCATTGTTGCGTTGCGGCATAAGGGCTTGACCTTCTTCTGCTCAGGAGTAAAATGGAGCATCGATTCTTGGCGTTCCGCCGAGAAGCATTGAAGCCGCGAAGAGCGGCAGGCGACATAAAAATGGCGCGAGAAACGATTAAAATAGAAAACGCAGGACAACGCGGGGGCTCGGAAGAGCGCCGCCGCCCGCTTCATGGGTTTGGGGCCGCCGGCGTCGCCATGGATGCGTATGGAGCCGCCTTCGATGCTTTCGGGCACTGGGCGAAAGACGCCTTTTTTGGCGCGGCCTCGCCCGCCACGCCTGCGGCGGGGGGAGAAGCCACCTGGCATGTCACAGCGCGCGAACCCGAGAGTGGCTTTGAATCCGGCGAATTTGAGTGTTCGCTGGGCGAGCTCGAATACCGACTTTGGGTGCCAAAAAAGGCGCAAGATCTGATCAATGCCGGCAAAAAACCCGCTGTCATCGTCTTTTTGCACGGTTGCAAACAAACCGCAGACAGTTTTGCAGACGGCGCGCGAGCTCGCGAACAAGCGGAGAACGGCGGGTTTATCGCCTTGTGCCCGCAACAATCCCCGAAAGAAAACGGATGGCGTTGCTGGAATTGGTTTCGTCGTGAAAATCAAAGCCGCTCAGGAGGCGAAGCCGCCTTGATCGCGTTTTTGGCGCATTGCGCGCAGGAGCGATTTCTTGCTGACCCCCGCAAAATGGGCGTCATGGGGTTATCCGCCGGCGGCGCCATGTCAATTGCCCTTTCCACGCTGTTCCCCGATATTTTTTCAGTTGCCGCTTCGCATTCAGGCCTCCCTTTTGGAGCGGCCCAGGATTTGCAAGGCGCGCTCGGAGCCATGCGCGGAGGCGTTGCACGGGCCGCCGTGTCGCCGCAAGTGCCTGTCATTGTGTTTCAAGGCACTCAGGACAAAACCGTGGACCCTATTAATGGCGAGCGCTCCTTGCGGCGTGGCCTGGACGAGCGTCCGGCGTCAAAAAGCGAAAAACGCATCAATGGGCGTCTCGTCAACGTTGAACGATTTGACGCTCACGCCGAGCTTCCGCGGGCCGAGCTGTGGACCATTGAGGGCGCTGGGCATGCTTGGAGCGGCGGCGTCGAAGGCGCCGGATACACCGATGTTTTGGGGCCTGACGCCACGGTTGAAGCTTTGAAATTTTTTGAAAAAATTTGGAAAGAAAAAAGTTCAGAAAAAATTCCGCAGATCTCGGACAAAAGCGTCAAAACGAATGACGCAGATGCGCCCAAAAGACATTGATACGGATAAAAGGCGCTGATTGCGCCGACCCAAACAAAGCGCGGCCCTCAATTTTTCGCCGCTGTCTTGCAGGGGCGGGCTTTGTGCGGAAAAACAACAAAAAACCTATGGAAATAAATATAAAGGGTTTTCCCTACAAAAGGCTATGGACACAAGCAAGGGAATACCCTAGTATTGACGCATTGCACAACGCAATCCATCAATTCATCTCCGGAGGTGTCCCATGTATTTGCTCAGCCGCTTGTTTTTGTTTTTGACGAAATCGGCCGATGCGCGCCAAAAAGAACGCGATGACGCGTTTTTGAGCGAAGCCACCGATATTTACGATTTGGAGTATCGGATGCATCAACTCGATCGCATCAAATCGCGCCATCCGTCATGGTTGTCGCACTGAGAGGGGTGAAATCGAAAAAGCCAGGCTGCGCGCCTGGCTTTTTTATTTGTCGCGCATGAGGCTCGCGAGCGGCGCCTCGCGCGTTTAAACGACCAAGGGCGGGCAGTCTGGGTGCCAAACGGACTTTGCTCGTGTAAAATGAAGGTCTGAATATATGGTCAACACGTGAGCGCGAAAAACCATGGGCGTCAAAAAACATCCTCAACAATTAAGTGCGAATCGGGTTCGGGACGCTATTGAGCGCCGGCACGAGGCCGAAGTCCTAGACTGGATCGAACGAGGCTGGAGTTTGTTTTCCGGACAAGACGCCACGGCTCCTGGCTACGGCTGGGACCGCGATCACAATGCTTTGGGGTTGATGGCTTATTTTGGCGGCTGGGATTGTTTTCTCGCCAAATATGAGGCAAAAATTCGTTCGCAAGCGGATTTCAACCCCGATCAGGCGTTTGGCCGACGCTCATCCAGCGAGGCCGCTTCCCCTCTTCACTTTGCGGCTCGTCGAGGAGACGCCTCTTTGTGTCAACTGCTGATTCGTTGGGGCGCCGATGCGAATCGACTGGGAAGGCTTCAAAGACAAGCATATGGACGAGATGACAGTCGCCCGCGACCGCCGCTGGCGCTGGCGGACTCGCCAGGCGCGGCTCTCGCGCTGTTGGGCGGGGGAGCGAGAGAATCGTTGTGCGAAGGCCCTTCCGAGGGATTGGCGGGCTGGATTAAAAATTCAGCATGGACTCTGGATCAATTGCAGCGCGCCCATGATGGGTGCGACGCCCCCTTGCGGGCACCATCCGGCGACGCCCGCCAAAAACGAGTCCTGGCGTCCGCGCTAGATTACGCTTCGGGCGCCCGACTGCGCCTGGTCAAAGAATGGGGCGCCACAAATGAAGATTTTCTTCGTGCGGCAGGCGGCCCAGAAAAATTGACGCTGTGGATGGCCCATTGCGTGTTGGGAAGAAAATTGGATGCATTGCGGGCTGGCAGCGAAATTTTTTCTCAAAAAGACTGGCTGTCCTCCTGGGGTTTTTCCCTGGATTCGTCGGAGGCAAAAAAACATTATTGGCTTAAGAATGCCATCAGTGCGTTGCGCGTGGAATTTGCGGACAAAGCGAGCGCGGTGACGCCTTGGGCGCTGTGCGCGCTGCCCGACGCCGGGCACTCTGTGGCCGCGGTGGCGGTGGCCGCGGGATTCTCCCCTTCGGAAATGGAGCGCGATGAAAAAGGCCGGCCGCGTTCCGGATGGGCGACGTTGATCTCGATGGCAGAGCGCCTTGCAAAAAACAATATGAGGACAGACCCCGCATTGCCTTTATGGATTGCGGGCCAAAAAGGATTTGACCCATCAGAAAAGGATTCGGCGGGCGTTTCTCTGGGGGTTGCGCTGCTTAATCAAGCCGCTCGCGCGAGCAGCGACACGCAAGAAAATAGCCTTGATCTATTAAGAGTGATGCAGCGGTTGGCTAAAGCAAATTGGGCGCCGAACGCCCCCGCTGATGTCTGGAAAACGGCATTTGACTCCGCGAGTTCGGACGCCGGCGAGTGGAGTCTGTTTGAGCAAGCCATTGCGCAGGGCCAAGCAAATGCGCTCGGGTCTGTGGCCAAAGCCGTTAAGATGGAGCGCCGAAATAAGCGCCGTGAAACAGGTGAAAAAACACCGCCCTCGCCCAAGGCGAAGGCTCGTCGACTATGAAATCAGTGAATCGAGCGTTGGCCGTCTTGGCTTGGGAAGATGAAGAGGTGGCAGACAGCCTTCGGCGGCTCTGCGGCGTTTGGCATGAATGGCCGGCCCACGACGCCACGCTCGGGGCATTCCAAGAAAAAACGCGAATGCTTTGCGACGCAATTGAAAATAGATTCATCGCGCTTGGCGCCGTGTCGGAGAAAATCGTGGCTCGCTCAGAAGCGGAATCTCACGTTGAATATGCGTTTTTGAAAGCCACGCAGCCGGATGCGAAAGATTGGGATATGGGATATTTAAAAACCGGCGACTTTTACGGCAAAGCGCACCCCTTGGTCTCCGCTTTGCGTTTGCGGTGCGAGGGTGGCGCTGTGTTTCTTCTGAATGGGCTTGGAAGCCCCTCTGTGATTCACAACGAAAAAAACGCCTCAGTTTGGCTGGCTTATTTGAGCGCAGTGAAGTGTCCGGCGTCAGAGCCGTTGCTCAATGCATTGGTTGCCTCTGGCCACAACCCGGAAACCAAACAGAAGCATGTTTTGGCGTGGCTGGAGGGCGCGTTTCGCGCCGGATTAAGTCCTGCCGCGCGCGCCGCCGAAGAGGGCGTGAAGGATATGCAAAAAGCCGTCGAACTTGCAAAAAACCATCTCATCGGCTCCGAAATTTTGGATTTCCCCCCGATCGGCTCTGAAGGCGGAAATCTCGAATCCGCTTTGGTTTCTTTGGCGTTCAACGAAGCCAAAAACTTAACGCCGCAAGAGGCCTTGACGCGCGCGCGAGCGCAATTGACCGCGCTGCTGCAGGTCGCCCCCCTAGACCGATGGCCCCTCGACGACGCGAGCGGCAGTGGATTTTTGAAGGGTTCTCCGCCTGAGGACCGAGCATGCCACGGCCTTCAGATCATGAGCCTCGCGGCGAAAATCGGCGCGTGGTGGGCTTTGGATATTTTAGCCAGCGCAGGAGCGCCCTGGTTGCGTGACGAGCAAGTGGAGCATGTCGATTGGGATGCGCCGCGCCTTGGGTTGGACATGGGCGAGCGCCCCGCAGTGGATTTGCTCTATGACCCCGCGCGCGCCAAGGCGATTTTGGAGAAGAATGCGCTGCTGCTTTCCGACGAGATCTCCCGACAAAAAAATGAAGCCCCGCTTCCAGGTTTGGGGGTCAAGAAAAAAGCACCTCGCCTTTGAAGAATAACAGCCTTCAAAAGGGCTGTTATGTAAATAAAAACGGCCAAAACCCTTATTCTTTCGTTGTTTCTAAAGCTCAAAGAATCCGGGAAATGGTCAATAAGACGAAAGGCTTAACAGCCATCAAAAAGGCTGTTATAATAATTAAAAGCCGCTAAAGGCTTATGCCACCGTGGGATTCGACGCATGAGAAACGAAAAATCACTTCCCGCCCTGCCGTCTTTCGCTCCGCGGGAGGAGCCACGCGCGCTGCTTGAGCGCCTTGGCGATTTGGCGCGCCAGGCTCGTTTGTCCAGGCAGTGGTCGCAAGAGGACTTGGCGACTCGGTCGGAGTTGTCTCTCAATGCCATAAAAAATTTGGAAGCGGGCGCGTCGGTGTCTTTGGGCACCTTGGTGGCCATTTTGACTGCGTTGGGTTGCGAGGAAAATTTGTTGAATCTTTTTTCTTTGTCGGCCCCGTCTTTGGATCAATGGCAAGCCGAAGATCGCCAAGAAACCACGCCGCGCCAGCGCGCGCCCAAAAGACCCCGCGGGGGGTTTTGATGGCGCTTGTTTCACGGGCTGCCAGGTAGACGTTCCCCAAATGCCGGGTGTTATGAGACACGGCCCGACTGGCTCAAACATGAATGGAGTTGTCCGCATGAGCGACAATGCAGAAAATCAAGATTTAAAAGTTTTTTTGTCTGCGGACAATGAATCAATCCTCATTGGAAAAGCGGCCTATTCGCCGCGGCAACGCGTTTGCGCCTTTGAATGGAGCACGGAGGCTCGCTCTCGCGGACTGGATTTGTCGCCTTTGAACATGCCGCTCCACGGCCCTCTTTTTGTGGGCCAACAGCGCCTGTTTGATGGTTTGCCGGGTTTGCTCAATGACGCGCTGCCCGATGGGTGGGGTTTGTTGTTGATGGACCGGGCGTTGACTCAACATGGAACACAGCTCTCGACCGTGAGCCCCCTGGAGAGGTTGGCCTTCGTGGCCAAACGGGCCATGGGAGCCCTCACCTTCGAGCAAGCGGACCCGCGCGGCCAAATCGCCGAGCGTTGGGCTCGGCTCGGAGAGCTCGCGGATGAGGCCCAAAAAATACATCGAGGCGCCACGGATGCTGTGTCGCGCGAGCTTTTGCTTGCGGGCGGCTCGCCGCAAGGGGCGCGGCCGAAAATTGTGGCAGGGCTCAATGCCGATTTTTCCGAAGCCTTGGTGGGCGCGGACGAATTGCCAGAGGGGTTTTCGCATTGGTTGGTGAAATTCGCCGCGGCCGACGAAGAGATTTCAGCGCCCGCCGCCGAAGCCGCTTATTACGCGGTGGCCAAAGACGTGATGGCTTTGGACACGCCCGAAGCCATGGTGTTGGAATTGGCGCGCCGAAAAGCGATTGCCACGCGCCGGTTTGACCGCGAAGGCACGACGCGCCGCTTTGTTCATTCCATGAGCGGAATTTTGCACACGGACCATCGCGTGGCCAACTGCGATTATTCTCATATCGCCGCGATCCTGAGGCGTTTGCCTGGAGGAGAGAACGATTTGGAAGAGGCGTTCGCCCGCGCAGCCTTTAATTTGGCGATGCATGTGCGAGATGATCACACAAAAAACCACGCGTTCATGCGAGATGGCTCGGGCCAGTGGAAAATGTCTCCGGCGTTCGACCTTGCGTTTTCTCCGGGCCCCGGCGGTCAACACACGCTCTCCTACGCGGGGCAATGGAAAGATCCGGGCACGGAGGATTTGCTTCGTTTGGCCAAGGACTTTTTGATCGAGCCGTCGACCGCGGCGAAGCTGATAGACAAAGCGCGCGCGAGCGCCGCGCAGTTTCCCTCCACGGCCGCTAATTTGGGGGCCAGCCAACGCTTGATCAAACAAATCAGCGCGCGCATGAAAAGCGTCGACGCCAATTTGCGGCCCATTCAAGTGGGAGCCGACGGCCTCATCGTTGAGTCGGATGCGAAAAAAGCCGGACGCCCCAAAAAAGGCAGTTGAGCTTCACGCTCGCGCAAACAGAAAGGCGGAGCTTTCAGGCTTCGCTTTTCTGTTTGCGCAGTCCCGCTCAGCATGCAACCTTCGGTCGCAAAAACGACAAAAGGGAGAGAATTTTCGAGAAATTGCCCCATCGAGGAGAGACCCGCAATCGCATTCAGCGTGTTTGCTGAGCGATTCAAGCGGTTTTCCCTTTCTCTTTCCATTGCCAGGGCCCTTGCATGCAGGAGCGTAAACCTCTCTATCTTCCTTGCGTGGCCGACCTGGCCGAGCGCATCGGGCGCCCCGTCGCGGTCCTTGATTTGGAAACAAACGGACTGGGCGGAGCTCGCTTCGCCATCACAGAAATAGCTGTGTGGAAAGTTGACGTCAACGGGCGTCAAAGCGCTTTCCAAACACTGGTAAACCCACAAGAATATTACCCTATTGAAACGCAACGATTCACCGGGATCACGGAGGCTGAGGTCCTCAAAGAGGCTTCTTTCGCGAAATGGGCAAACGTTATGAAAAAAGTTCTCGAAGAGTGCCTTTGCGTGGGCTTTAATTCTCGTTCTTTTGATTTACCTGGATTATGCTCTCAAATCGAGCGTTATGGAGTGGATTTGCCAAAACCTGGGCAGGCGCTCGATCTGCGCGACGCATGGAGAGGCATTCATTTGCCTCCGCGAGGGCGTGGAAAACTCGGTTTTGTGGCCGAGCACTATGGTTGCGGCTTTGAGGGAGCACACCGAGCTCTCGCGGACACCATTGGAACCACCCAAATTTTGGAGGCCATGCTTGCCCAGCACGGAATGGGAGAAATCGTGGGCTTCGTCGCGCCCACCCACGTCGAGGGCCGACCGGCTCCCGCTCCTGACGTCTTGCGCGCTCGGCAAAAAGAAAAAACCGCGCAAGCGGCGCGCGAGCGCGCCGAGCTCGCGAAAATTCAGCGCGCGTCAGCCAAAGCCGCAAAACAGAAGCTCGCCGAGGCGTTCGCGCAGCCCACGCAAGCCACGAAAACAAGAAAGCGAGCGCCGCCCTGATTGAGCGGCGCCGGGCTTGAAAAAACGCTCGTGTTACGCGATGATGAGCGCTCGCTTTGGCCGCCAAGCCCCCGACCTTCTCCAAACGCCGTCACCATGTCCGCCCCCAAAAAGACAACATCCGCAAAAGTTTCAGAGCCGCCGGCGCCGGGCGCCAGCATTGAAAACGAAAAAACGGCCCTGGCCTTGAAAGAAATATTCAATCCCGAGAGGTTTTCGCATGTCGCGGAAGAATTGTCGCTTGTTTATCCTCAATTCAAGCCGAAACCGTTCATGGCCTCCGCGCTGGAGAACCTCGACGCGCTGAGCTTGATGGAGCGTCTACGACGGCTCACGGATTGCTTGCGCGCCGCGCTGCCGGAGGATTATGAAAAAGCGCTCGATATTTTGATGAAGTTGGCGCCCAAATTGAATCATTCGTTTGTCACACTCGCATTGTCTGATTTTGTCAGCCAACACGGCCAAGGGCATTTTGAAATTTCCATGTCCGCTCTAAAATTTTTCACGCCGTTTGGCTCTGCGGAATTTGGAGTCCGTGAATTTATTCGGCGACAGCCGCAAAAGACGCTGAAAATCATGCAAGAATGGTCAACGGATGCTGATGCGCACGTAAGACGCCTAGCGAGCGAAGGAAGCCGGCCGCGGCTGCCGTGGGGCACCCGACTGACGGCCATCGTGTCGGAGCCGGAGCTCACCGCTCAAATACTGGATAATTTGCGTGGCGACGCCAGCCTGTATGTCAAAAAATCGGTCGCAAATCACTTAAACGACATCGCGAAAGATCATCCAGATTATGTGATGAGCGTCATTGAAAAATGGCCAAAGGAAAATCCTCACACCGAGTGGATCGCCCGGCACGCTTTGCGCGTGTTGATCAAAAAAGGCGATCGCCGCGCCTTGTCGATCATAGGCGCCGGCGAAAAAGCCGCCGTCCGCGTTCGAGCGTTCGCGGTGGCCCCGAGAGCGATCCGATTGGGTGAAACGATTTCCATCACCGTCAACCTAGCCTCAATCGACGTGAAAAGCCAGAAGTTGGTCATTGACTATCGCGTCCATTATGTCAGAAAAAGCGGACAAACAGCGCTCAAAGTGTTCAAAATGAAGGAGTTGATTTTGGCGCCTAAAGAAGGCGTGACCATCACGCGCGATCGGTTGATCAAAAATTTCTCCACTCGCCAACATCACGCTGGACGGCATGAAATCGAGCTGCTCATCAACGGAGAGGCGTTAGGGCGTGTGTTTTTTGATTTGACGACTTGATGCTTCAACAAGGAACGACGACGGAGTTCGTCAAAGCCGCCCCGGCGCGCTTTTTCGCGTGCATGGCGTCTTGAGATCAGGAGAGCCCAAAACGCCATGCAGCTCGCGCTCAACCAAGGCGGCATGAATGAAGCCCAATAAGGAGTCGGGGGCTTGGTCGTTTTCCAGGCTCCGCCGCAAACTTTCCGAAGACGCGTGAGGAGCGATCATAATCAGCGCGCGCAATCCCCATGCCTCGATTGGGTCATTTTGGTGATTTTCGCGAGCGACCCGCTCGACCACGACAGAGACCGCTTCGCTTGCCATCTGCGCCTGAATTTTTGACTGGCCTTTTGCGCGCTCGATCAATAACGCCAAAGGGCCAAATCCCGCGCCGTTCAGGGCCGCGTCAATGGCGCGAAAAAAGAGCCGCCGCTCATCCAGCGCGGCTCGCAAGGAGTCATGTTTCGTTTGGACGCCCAGCAACGCCCGCATGGCATCCACTCCTTCGTCTCCTCGATCGGCGGCGGCCATCAAGGGGGAAACTCCGATCCAATCGGCGCTTTCGGCATCAGAGTCCGGCAACAAAAGCTCAATGGATTGGGCTCCGCTATTCCGAGCCGCCGCCCATAATGCGGATAATCCATCTTGGGTTGTCAGCCGAGGATCCGAAAAGGGGAGAAGTTGCTCGATCCAATGATCGGCGCCCTCAAGCGCTGCGCGAATCAAGAGCGTTTCACCATCGGCGTCACGCCAGCTCCCCAGCGAAACCGCTCCATATTCTGAAAAAAGGCGATTCATCTCTTCCCAGTCATGGTCGGCAAGGGCGTTAAGAGCCTCTTTGCCGGCCAATTGAATCTCAGCGGCTAAAGACTTTTCAACGGCACCGAAATGGAGCGTCGAATGAGGGGCGGACAAGCGTGCAGATCGATCAATCATCATGAGGCTCGCGAAAAAGACCTTTTCATTCTGCTCGATTTTTAGGCAATAATCCAGCGCTAAATGCGTGTTGCGCAGCACCCGTTCGCGCGAAAACCATAACCATCAAGCCCAACAAAGAATCTTTTGAGGCCATTGATTCAAGAGGAACGATAGGCGGTTGAACGGGGCCGATGATTTGACAGGCACGAAAAGCCGTCAATCTGGCATGCTAGGTCATCTGTTGAGCTGACAAGAGCCTAACAGAAGTCCGCGCCAGGACGGCGCTTGCTTTGGCAAACGCCGCGGACCATTCTTGCGGAAAAAAAACCAACATTGATCAGAGGCGATATGATGAAAAAAAGAAACCTTGCGCTAGCGTTTGCGTTCTCCTGCACGCTCGGTCTTGCGGCTTGTGGAGGCGGCCATGATTTGGGCGCCGAAATCGGCGTCTCCGACCCCGAAATTCGATTTTTGAATGCATCCGCGACGTCGCCCGCGCTGGACTTTTATTTGAACGGAGCGCTATTGGCCAGCCAATCCAATTTGGCTTATCGGAGCGTGGGCGGGTATCAGACATTCAACAATGGAACAACCACCGCATCGCTTAATCAAGCGGGAACCACCACACAATTGGCCACTGCGGCTTTTTCAGCGGCCAATGGACATCGCTACACAGCAGTGGCATTTCCGGGGCTTGCGTCCGGCGCGGTTTCAAATCCAGCTGGCGACGCCACCGCCTCGTTGACCACCAGCGAGTTCGTCATTGACGATCCTTTTGACAAAGGCATTCTCAACGATCAAGCTCGATTGCGGTTTTTGAACGGATCCTACAACGCGCAAGCGGTGGACGTTTATGTCGTGCCCAACACAACCACAGATCTCTCGGCCATCTCACCCACCTTCAGCAATGTTGCTTATGGGGCGGCGGCGCCCGCCAGCGGACAAGATTCGATCTATCTAGATGGAGGAAACTACCACATTGAAATCACGGCGAACGCCTCAAAAACGGCGATTTACGACTCGGGAACCGTGAATCTGGACAACAATGATGACTTGCTGATCACCAGCGTGCCCGAGACTGGGGCGGGCGCGGTGTTGCCGAACTCTTTGCGCGTGGTTCTCGCAAATGGGCAGTCCAACACCTCGCAAGATTTGCCCAACGCTCAAACCGCAAACACCGCAGGCAGCCCAGCGGTCGCTCCGTAACGCAAAAGAGGCGCCAAATCGGCGCCTTTTTCCGCCTCGGGCGCGCGGGGCGCGGTTGCTCAATTCGATTTTAGGCGCTTATGCGGTCATCCACACAGCCAAAACCACACACAGAGTGGCAATTGACGCCGCGACTGCGTCAGGAAAAACGTTCAGTGATTGAATGGCGATGCATTTCAATTGCTCAAAAAATCCGATGCGCCCAGCAGCGCGGGCATGCATCGCTTGACGGCGATAAAGTGTCATGAAACGCTCCTCAAACAGGGGAATTGCTGAATAAGAGAAGGATACCATGAGCCTTCAAATGATTTCAATCAAGAAAAGCCCTATTCAAAACGATTTTTATCGAACCAGAACCGCGCTAAATCGGAAAAATTGCCCAGAATGCGCCCTTATTCGACCCGCAAAAATCGATATTCGCTCGCGGCGACACCATATGGGCTCGGCGCGTGACATTGCGCGAAGATGGACAAGCCCGCGGCAAGCCTGTGCGATGAAATGGTTGACGCGGACAGCGCGTCCGAGGATTGCGTGCCCTCAACTGCTCTTGCACGAGGCCTGAATTAGCCAGAAAAATTGACAACTGATTTTTTCAATAAAAGCTATTGGCGCGCAAAAAACGCGCTATTATCGTGCCTGAGTTGGCTCATCCATCGGATGGCTCGCGAAAAACAGATTTTTTTGATGTATTCATTCACTGGGAGTTTAAAATGGCAAAGACGCAAGCAGTTGAATTTTCAACGGAACAAATGGCCCGCATCGAAGCGGCCAAAAAAGAGCTGGGCGTGAAGTTCCTGCCGCGCCAAGCGATGCTGCGCGCAGCAGATCCGCAAAACAAGCTGTCGCTGCTGGGCGCGTCGAAACGCAATAAGCTCGCGCTCATCGCCAAGCGCGCAAAATTGAAGGGTTGAACCAACCCGCCGAAAAAAAGAGCCTTACGGGCTCTTTTTTTGTATCATTGTTGATTGAGGGACAAGCGGAGCGTGCGACGCTTTATCAAAATCAGCGAGGCCGAAATGTGGAAACGCGACCCGCGAGAGGCAAATTTCCATCTGTTGAAGCCGCAGGGCGCGCCGAAAGACTGGACCGATGCGAAAGAAGCGCCATTTCGATTTGAGCCTTCGCCTGCTCAAAGACTTCGCCGACGGAAAGATGCGTGGTGTCGATGATCAATGCGTCTTGGGCAGGAATCAACGGGCTGACCGGCCGAGTGCGCTCTCGGTGATCGCGCTCCGCGATCGAAGCCGCGATATTCTCCACCGTTTGTGAAAAATCGCCAGCGGCAGACGCTTCCGCAAAACGACGGCTTGCGCGGACTTCGGGAGAAGCGGTGATCCACAACTTGACTTGGGCATTGGGGCAAACGGCAGTTCCAATGTCTCGGCCGTCCAAAATCGCTCCGCTGTTGGGCCTGTCCTTTGACGCGAACCGGACTTGGAAATCAAGAAGCGCAGCACGGACACCCGGGACGCTAGAGCAGATGCTCGCCGCTTGGCCAACGGTCTCTCCGCGCAAATCAGGCCGTTTGAGCTGATCCAGCGACAAGTTTTGCGCAGCGGCAGTGGCCAGCGCAGGATCCGATGGGTCAATGCCCGCGTCCAAAAGACCTCGGGCCACAGCTCGATAAATGAGACCCGTGTCCAGCGCGTCAAAAGAAAAATGCTTGGCCAGCGTTTTGGCCAACGTGCCTTTTCCAGAAGCGGCGGGGCCATCGATGGCGACAACAAAAGAGGGCATGAGTGTCCTTGGGAGCGAGATCGATCGGAGGTTGCGAATCGATCATGAATAAGCAATGAAACCATTGTTCATTTTAACCGGCGAAGGGATTCAAAGCAAGGGCTTCGCCGCTCGAAGGAACAGGTCGGACAGGTCGGGATGAAAAAAACAGAAAAAGAAGGGGGGTCCCTTCTTTTTCGTTTATTTCTTATCCTGGGCTCTCAACGAACGCGCACGGGTTTGGATTGGGCGTTTTCGGCTGCGGGCGCCATTGAACGGCTTTTTGCGGCCCTAAATTTGGCGATCGACAAAGCGCCGTCCAAACGCACGTCGCTCGCCGGCCCTTCTGCTGCCACGCCATAAAAAATGCCGGGCTCTTTGAGCGCCCATTCCGCCGAAGCCAGAGCGACTTCGCGCGCGAGCTCGCTTTCAGCGCCCAAAGACAGCTGGCTCAGCAAAGCGCGCGGCAACTCGACAGAGCTCGCGTCAATGCGCGCGCGGCGCGTATCGCTTGCCCGAGGGCTTCGCCCTGACAGCGCGCGCTCGAAAAGAGGGCCTTGGGACGAAATATCAGACAATAATTGAGCGGCCATTCGGAACTCATCAAGCGAGGAAAAACCCGCCGATTGGGCCCCAGAAAAAGACGAAGCATTCATTGAAGCAGGAACGATCACGAAAAGCCTCCGTGAAATTTAAAATGGTTTTCGTCGCACGCAATCCTTTCTGCGTGCATACGAATAGCTTTTGTTGAACGTCCACAAAATCAACAATTCACTGACATGAGTTTGGCGTAAACAGAGGCGTATCGCCAGAGGAAAAGGCTTGTTTCTCGCCAAGCGGTCAAAAAAAGGATGAATAAATGGGCAGAACAGCTAAACGGATTTATATGCCGTCCACTTTAACGTATGTTTACGAACGCCGCATGCAGAAGGCGATCGAGGCGAGCTCCTCCCGCATCACATCGCACGTAAAAGATACGAATCAAAGCGCAAAAAAGAAGCCAGCGCGCGAGGAGGCAAAAAAGAGACTTTCCCTCAAGCGCGAGGCTGTTTTCTTTTCTCGCTCGACGCCATGACCCCCGCACTCGCTTCATGCGACCACAAGGCGGGCAGATGGCTTCTCAACGCTGCGCGAGCCTCCTCCAACATCAACGCCATGGGTTGCCCAGAATCAAGGGAGAAATGCGCGCGGGATTTTTGCGGAGCGACGAACGCATGATGCATGGGGGCGACCGCGTCGTCCCACATCTTTTGAGTCTCAGTCTCCGGTATTCCGCGCTCAGAGGCGTCCCTTGCAAGGCGACGAGCCAGCTGAATAGAAAGGTCTGTTTCCAAATGGATTTTCACGTCAAACAAAGCCTCAATCCGCGGATCGTGCAAAATAAGCAAACCCTCCACGATCACCACGGGGGCGGGGGCGACAGCAACAAAACCCTCCACGCCTTTGGAGTAGTTATAGATGGGCCGTTGAATCGCATCGCCCCTTCGCAAGCTCGACACGTGCGCGTGCAGCAAACTCCAGTCGATGTTGTCTGGATGGTCGAAGTTTTGCCCCAATCGCGAAGGGCGCGCAGATCCGAACAAGTAGTAATGGTCCATGGAAAGACAGGTGGCGTTGAAGTCCGCAGCCAACGCATGCGCCAACGTGGATTTTCCGCTTCCCGATCCACCGCAAACGCCAATGAGAATAGTCATAAAAAGTCCATGTTGAGCGCGCCATGCTGCGATAAATAAGCCAGCGCCGGAGGCAAAGAGCGTTCATTATAAAACAAAACTCCATTTTTTGCGAGATCGAAATGCCTGCGAAGCGGAGTCGCCGAATCGTGACGCTGCAACAAAAAAGCGTGTTGAGAGATAGAAAAAAATTGGGCCGGGCCGCCAGGGGTTGGGAGGGAAAATCGGCGGAGCTCGATTATTCCGCAAAATCCGCAAAAACGGCGCTATTATGGGGGACGCCCTTTGAGGCGATCGCGCGAAGCTGGCGTGCCCAAAGGCAAAAGAAATGAAACAAAACGAAAAAGGAGCTCACAATGAACGAGACAAGCCTTCCTGCTTTTTTCCCGGACAGCCTGCGGCAAACAACGGAAAATGCGTTGAGCAATCCCTTGCGCAAGAAAAGCGCAGCGGACTGGCTTCCCCGCTACACAGGGATGCCACTGGACATGTTCAGAAAACACATTCTTTTGACCAATTTTCACCAATACGTGGATGTGTTCGCCAAGCGTTTTGACGCACAGGTTTTTGGCATGGCCACTGGCGACTCGTTCGCCAAAAGCATGCAGGCCGCAAGCTCGGACACAATGACCATTGTGAATCTGGGAATCGGAAGTCCTGCCGCGGCGATCGCGATGGATTTGCTGACGGCCATTGGCCCCGAAGCCGCGTTGTTTTTGGGAAAGTGCGGCGGCGTCAAGCATGACATCGAGCTCGGCGACCTGATTCTGCCGACCGCCGCGATTCGCGGGGAAGGCGCATCGCGCAATTATTTTCCTCTGGAAGTGCCGGCGCTTCCCGCTTTCGCGCTGCAAAAAGCCGTCTCAGACGTTGTGCAGGAAAAAGGGCAAAAATGCTGGTCGGGCCCCATCTTCACAACGGACATTCGTTTGTGGGAGTGGAACGAGAGGTTTAAGGACTATTTGAAGAGCGTTCGCGCTTTGGGCGTTGACATGGAAACCGCCACTTTGTTCTCGTCGGGATTCTTCAATAAAATACCCACCGGCGCTCTTCTGTTGGTGAGCGATTTGCCAATGACCGCCGAAGGCGTGAAAACAGAAGCGAGCGATCGGGAGGTTTCCAAGTCATTCGTGGGCATGCATCTGGATGTTGGCATTTCAGCGATGACAAACATCATCGAAAAGAACGAATCAGTTCGCCATCTCAAAACCTGGTGAGCCATGGCTTTTTCAAGAAAGCCCTCCGCGGGGCTTTCTTGTGGAGACGGTTGAAAATTTATGGGCGAAAAATCCTCAAGTTGGCCGGATCAACGATTAATAAAAAATTTTGGCTCCCGGAAAAAGGCGCGTCTTGGAGAATCCAAGCCGACCGGACGCAATTCTTGATTTTTAAGCATTTTTTGAGAGCGAGCGAAAATCAGGCAGGGCGTGCGACAACGTTATCCCATCAGAAAAAGCACTCGGAGCACGGGTTAGCGCCGCGGGCTGAGGGGGCGAACAACAGCCTGGGCCGGCTCGGCTGAGGCCGGAGCGAATGAAAGAGCCGAGAAACCCAATTTTTCTCTCGCCAAAATCAAAGCCTCGATGCACCCGGGAGCCATCTTGTCCGCCGACAAACTGGAAACGGGGAGGGTGTGAATGGTTTCATCGGTGGTTTGCCGAGCCCGGTCCAGATGATCGCTGACCGCGGCGAAATAGGAAAGCTCAACTCCATTGCCAAATGTTTCATCAAACAAGAAAACCCATTCCGAAACGGGAATGAAAAGGGCGGTCTCTTCATCTGTTTCGCGAGACACCGTTTGGACTGGCGTCTCGTCGCCATCAGCGTGGCCACCGGTGCCGTTCAATAATCCGGCCAAAAATTTGGGCCTGTTTTTCTTGATCAGCAGAACACTTTCGCCATCTGACGAAAAAACAAAGCCCACAGAAAGACGAGCTCCGTCTGAAATGATTTCTGGCATGCAAGCCTCCGAAAAGTTGCCCTAATCGTCCCACAAAAAAAGACTGGCGTCCAGGGGTAAGGATAAACCGGCAAAGAGCGTGGGCGAAAAAAACGGCCACAAGATCGAAAGCGCCTGGAGATCGAAAAGCACCAAGGGGGACAAATGGACAAAAGGTCGGAAATGAGCCTCAATGGTCTGTTGAAAAGAGGGGGTGGTTGAAACAACGGGGTGAATGGTCGTGAAAAACGAGGATTTTTAAAATTTTATTACACTTTCTTGCAATTAAACACTGGCTTCTGTCTTGGCTTCTGCGTAGTCTTGGGGTCGGAAAGGCGCGCTGAATGAGCGTCTGAACGGCGAAATGAAGCAATGAATTTACGCCATTTATCTCATGGAGACTGAAATGATCCGCAATTTTGGAAAAAGCAAAAAAGCAATTGTTGCGGCGGCGATTCTCGCTGGATTGGCCGGCGCTTTTGTTGCTCCGGCCGCCGCTGACGCACAAGTCGTGGTGGTGACCAATGGCCATCACGGCTACTATCATCACCATTACCGCCATTATGGTTACGGTCGCCCTTACTATTACCGTCATCATGGATATTACCATAGGCCCTACCGGCATTGGTAAAAGCAGCGGGAAACGGAAAAAGCGGCTTAACAAGCCGCTTTTTTGAATGTGGAAAACAAGATATCGTCAAGCCGTCTATTGGTTTGGGGCGGCAACGGGAGTGTTTTTTTCGCCTATTGTTTAAAACAGGCGGGGTTGCCTCTTCGGGTAAAATCACCCGTTGGCGAGGCAAAGAAAAAAGGCTGTTCTGTTTGATCAACGATGGAGATGAGAGCGATTTGCGGAACATTGAAGAAAGAGTCGCTTAATCGGGGCATTTGGGCCGATGAAAGCGGCTAGCTTGAACTCACAAGAGTTGTCGAAGCGGACTGGGCGGAAATCCGCCATGAATGAGCGCTGCTGTGCTTGGCCGATTTTTCTTTTTTTTCTTGTTTGGCGCGTCGACGGATTGGAGGCTTCCGTGTTTTTATCGTGATATGATAGGCATTCAAGGCGGCCAATCCAAACGGCCGGCGACCCGTGAGAGAGCCAACAAAGCAAGAGGGAGCTGGGATCGTGGCAGAGACAAGCAACAAAGAAAATAATCAATCCACCATTGGAGGGGCGCGCTATGCTGTCTGGCGGTCCGAGTGGAGAAACAAGACAACGGGCGAATCCTTTTGCGCCCTTGTCGTTATCGACTTGAACGCGGAAGACCGGCTCTCGGGCGCGATGAATTTTTTGCCAAGCGCGAAACCGGAGGATTTGGCGCGGGCTGCCCTGTGCTCGCATCATTTTGCGAAAAGGCTTGTCTGCGCAGGATTCTCCATGCAATCAAAAGCATCTCGTGTTTTGCCTTTGGTCCCCGACCCCAATGACGAGGACGGCATGTCGCTTTTGGATGTGGAAAGAAAAACAGAGGCTGTTGCCGAAAATTGGATGGCCTGGTCGCCCATGGAGTCAGACCCCGCATGCCCAGGGGTCTGGTGGAGCGTGTGGGCCGACATCCCTCTTGATGAGCGAGAACTGGAAGTCATGGAAAAAAGACTTCGCTCCATAAATGAGAGGGAGGCGCCATCATTGGACGTTTTTGAGGAAATGGGGCGCCGAGGGCTTGCCGAAATGACGCAAATGGCGATTGAGGCCTTTGGAAAACAGTGCATTCTTGGCGCGGGATTGTTCGATGAAACCGATGACGAAGGCTTCGGTCCGCGCCAAAACTCGCGGCATTTAGTGAATGCGGTGAGGGAGCGTGAGGCTGTGTCAAAAGCCATGAATTCAAAAGAAAAACGGGAAAATGCGGGTCTCGCGCCCAAAACGCGTCGCGGTGAAAAAAGGCTATAAGCTCTCCATTGGCGAGGGGGCGGCAATCGCCAGAAGGCCGGCGCTATGGACTCGGATTTATTGAAGCGTAGAGGCTCAGACACGACGCCTGGCGAGGCAAAGCGCAATCAACGCCTGATATTTGCTGAAGCAGCGTTCGCGCTTCCGGGGCGATTGCCAAAAAATAGCTCATGCAAATCGTTTTTTAATTTCGTATCGGATGTGATGATGCGGCGCGGCCGAACGGTCGAATCAAGATGATAAAACGCAAATAATTCAAAAAAAAAATGATTTTTTTTATTAAAGATAATGGTGAAACGTATCAATACATACAATATACGTGCGAAAAGAAGAGTTAATCGTCAAAAATGGGCCGCCTATCGGAATAAGATGTTTTCAATTTGCTTGCCGTTGCATAGGCATTGCCAAGGACAAGAAGGTTGTTAAATTCAATGGAGATCGAGCGGCGATTGGAGCCAAACGACGCGAATAATGCCAGGATGGATTTGATCCAGAGAGGCTAGATTCAATTGGGCAGCCCGACGATGATCGCGAATCAAGGATGTCGTTGTCATGGCCTGACTGGATTGAACACTTCCCATGGAGTTTTAATTGCGCGCCTATTTTTCACACAACACGCCGTCCCTGAGATATCAAAAGGGCTTCACGTTGATCGAATTGATGGTGGTGGTCGCCATCATCGGAATTTTGGCGGCAATCGCCATTCCGGCGTATAACAATTACACGACTAAAGCAAAATTCACCGAAGTGGTGTTGTCAACGGCGCCGGCTCGAACAGCCATCGCGACTTGCGCCACCACGGGGGACTGCGTGACAAATGGCGCGATAACCGTTCCTGCCACTGGGTTTTCGGTGGATGGAAATGGCAACATCTTGATTTCCGCTGGAAGCATTCCGTGCATTGGATCGAGCGCGGTGCAGGCTCAATCGGGCTGCTCGCCGGCAACAAAATATGTTTCAAAAGAGCTCAATGACGCCAACGGCGTCATTACGGCAACTGCCGTCAGCGCACTCGGATTGGCTGGCGAAACTTACATTATGACGCCAGCATATTCAGGCGGGCGCGTCGATTGGTCGGTTTCTGGAAGCTGCAAAACACGCGCCGGAGGGGCCATTTGTTGAGGGCGAGGTAAAAGCACGGCCCTTGCCCAGAGTTCTTTTGATCGGTTGCCGGCAAAAATGCCGTTGCGGGTTTGAGCCGCGTGATACGCAAAATCAAAAGCTGCCCCATTGGCTCCCATATCTACGTTTTGATTGTGGCTGACGCGGACGGGATCGCTTGCCGGAAGCAGAGAAAGAATCATTTCAAGATGCCCTCGATGGGCCGCGTGCATCAAGGCGCTCCACCCTTGCGCATCAACAGATTTGGGGGCGCTTCCCGGGTAAAGAATCCTGAACACCTCTACATTGGCGTCTGTGAGCGACGCGAAAGCGATAAGGGCCGTTTGCCGCTCTCTTCCTTGCGCCAATAATCTGAGTGTGGCGCCAAAATCTTCACGACGTCTGTCGCTCCGAAACGGGCCGCATGAATCAAAGCCATGTCGCCCATGCGATCGAATGCTTGCGGATCGCTGCTCGAAAGCATAGCGAGACAATTTTCGCATTCCCGTTTTTCGCCGCCATAGCCAATGGCGTCATCCCGGCAGCATTTTTTTTGCGCGCGTCAGGCAACGGCAAAAGCGCAGCAACGCCCGACGCGTTGCTCCACATCGCGGCGCGCATCAAAGGTGTGTCGCCATTGGAGAAGACGGCTTCCTGCGTGACACGGCGCAAGATCTTCAGCAGATCCCTCTTGGGCGACCCATCAACAGATGATGCATGACAAAAGGATGCAAAGGACACGCTTCGCGGTGGGTCATGGGATAGACGCCGCTCTGTGATTAAAATTTAGGCGCCGGAGGGCGCAACTCTGGGTTTGATTCTGGGTCGTTCGCGCCGGGGCTTGGCGCTGAGCGCGAAAGACGAGAGCCTGGCAAATTAGGATAGCCAGAAAGCATGTTTTTGACAGCTTGCGTTTGTTTTGAAGACGACAAAATTTCATTAATGGAACGGTGGGCCTGCTCCAAAATTTTTGTCGTGAAGTCCTCGATCAGCTCTCGCATTGACGCCGGCAGAGCCGTGGATTCCGGATTTCCTCCCAATAATTTACGTTCTTCCCGGTAAAGGCTGGCCAAAGCATGTCCGGCTTCTTTGAAGGTTTCATTGACCAAAGACCGTGCCGTGGGATCCGTTATTTCCAGCTCATTTTCGACCAGGAGTTGCGCGACGCGCGTTTCGTGGAGAGTGCGCGTGGTTTGCGCCAACGCGGTTACCCACAGAGGGCGCGATCCGCGTAGATCAAGGCCTGATTGCGCGCCTATTTTTAAAAGACAATCCACCGCGGTGGCGTCCGCCCCCGCATAAACGGCAGCCATAAGAGTCTGATTAAGCACGGCCTGCATCCATAGGCCCTCCACGCTTCCGGAAATCGAACGGTCCGTGCGCTCTTCCCAAACGCATTGAAATCCTTCCTCCATGGCCATCCAAAGGGCTGGATCGGCGTCGTTGACGAGTTCTTGCATCCAGCCACCCAAAAAGGCCTCCGTCGACGGCGAGGGGAGGTCCGACAGAGCTGCGGCAACGGTTTCTCGTTGAAGGTCGTGCAAGCGGAAATCGTCCGAAAGCGAGTGCGGAATTTCAAAAAAAGCGTTGGGGTGCATCGGGATGCGTGCTTGAGCCAGTTCAACGCCAGCCTTGAATTCTGCTGAAAAATCGGACATTGCGCTTTCTCTCGTAAGGCCGCAAGGGGAGTTCAAAATATCACGCCGGTCGATTCGCAACAAGTCGGCCGGGGCCGAATCAAAGGGTCAAAAAAAACGAGCATGCGAAATCGGACAGGCTCTAACATGAGTGAATGGGGGCAGGGCGAAAAGCCGTATTCCGACGGGCACGCAAGGAAAACCAGAGACTCTCGTTCACGTTGAAAACCGTCCCATCAAAGCGCCAGAGGGGCTGCAAACAGAAGAATCGAGCGCCTTTGTGTCTTATTTTCAAGGAGAAAGGGACCAGAAAAGTTTTGATTCGCCATAAAGTCTTTTAGCTAAAAAGTGAAATTTGAGGCGCATCTTCCGTCAAAAATCTTGCGAAAACGCCCCCATTCACGAAAACGGCGCTAATATAGCCGCAACAGGCCGGCAGGCCGGAGGAAAGCATGAAAATCATTGTTGACACGGAATACACCACAGACGTTGGCTGGCGCGATAGCGGATGGAGCGGCCCTGGACAGCATAGGGAGATTGTTCAAATCGCCGCCATCGCAGTGGACGATGAGTTTCGAGAACTGGCCAATTTCGATTTGCTGATTCGGCCGCGGATCAATGCGCGGCTGAGCGAGTTGTTCACGGAGCTCACTCATATCCCCCAAGAGACAGTGGATCGTGAAGGGCTTGATTTCGCGGAAGCGTTGGGCCTTTTCTTTGAGTTTTGCGGCCATGGATCCACGCCTGTGATTTGCATGAATGGGGACGAAGCTGTTTTTCGTGAAAATTGCGCCCTGACTAGAAATGTGTTTCCTTTTCCGAATCCATTTCATCGTTTGGATCCTTTTTTGCTCTCGCTAGGAATCGAGGTCGACTCCAGTGGCGACCTGCACAAGCTCACGCGAACGCCTTTGTCGGGGCACACTCACAATGCGCTACACGATGTTCGCAGCATGGCGAAATGGTTGGCGGAAGCCCAGACGGCCGGCGTGTTCGTCACCCTTGACGCGTTGCCCACAGAATTGCCCGCTTTCGATCGCCGCTCGCGCAAATCACAGCCGCGACGGCTCGAAAACTGACGGCGGCAAGGGAGCGTCGACCTTGGCGCGCCTTGCGAGTTGGCGCCAGGCTCAAATGACGAGCCCTTATTAGTTGACCGTCGAGCGAGGATGATTCAAATTTGCCATCCTTTGCTGCCTTTGCGTTGACGCGGCGAACGTGGGTTGAGAGAATGAGGCAGCGCCGGCCGCCCTGCCCGCATGCGCCAGAAGGAGGCCGCGATGAATCGGCGACAGCCCGTTCGCATCTGGCGGCCTGTCGTTTTTTTTCGTCGTTGGCCGATTTACCTTTATGAGCGTTTTTGCCATGCCTTCAGATTTCACGCCCACGCCGTCCGTCGATTGCACAGAGATGCCCAATTTGAACGAGCGCCTGCTCGCGCGCCGCGCAGATGCTCGCGCCCCCGCGAGCATCTCGCCACTTTCAGGCAGCGAGATCGAAAACAGTTGGCAAAAGAAGCTCTGTGGCGAATGGGCGACGCAAATGGCGCAGTTTGAGCCCGTCGCGCGCGCCGAAAACTTGTTTTTCTCTGAGATCGAGCGTCGGAAATGTCAGTCGAATGGAGTGATTTTCCCGGATCAGGCAACCGACGCGCTCATCTCAATGATGCGAACCGCCCATTCTCCGCCAGGGGCTTTCAAGGTCGAACAATGCCAGGGCGATGATTTTGCGCGTTTTCTCGCGCACCGAGAGGCCGTGAGCAGCAGCGGCCGCATACGAGCGACAGACCGGCTGTCAACGATGATCGTCGGTGGACAACAACAAACGGTGAACACGATCACCTTGATTTTGGATGGCGGCGCGCCGCTGATGATTTCGCCCCTGCAATTCAACCGCATCCACGCTGCCGCGACGCAAATGGAAGAGCGGGCCCGGGCAAGTGAATCACGCGCGCGAGCCGAGCACATGGCGCGAGAAATGCCCTCTGCTTTTGCGGAAGAACGTCAGGCAGCGCAACGACGGTTGATGGATTGGGAAGCAACGCTGAAAAACACAGCCACGGCGCGCGGAGCGGCACGGTTTCGCCAAAAATAGTCTTAAGGGCGCCGCGCCTCGGGCCGAAAATCGGGGCTCTTCCAGTGCGGCGAGTGCCGGAGGGCGATTGGTGGCCGATCGGCGCGGGCCTGCATCAACGCGCTTTGCTGGCGGCTTGCCAAACCAGCCTCCCCGACCGATAATAATTCACGCTGAACTCTGAACTGATGCGTTTTGATGCCGAGGGGTTGGGAGTTGCCTCACTCGATGCATGAAAGCGTTATTTGTAGTTTTTACGCTCCTGATTCGTCTTTCGTTTTTTTATTGTAAAACCCTCTTATGAAAAACACAGTGAACTCATCCGTCCAGAACGCCAGCCGGTTGCCCCGCCCCAATATCGTTCCCTCATGGATCGCCGGGACCGCGGAATACACCAAAGCGCGCGACATCGCGGCGACTAGCCACATCTTCGCAGCAAAGGTTGGACGGCTCGGCAGGTCAGCTATGAAATCGGCCATGGCGCTGCTGATCGTCAATGCCGGCGTCGGGGAGCTGGCCGCCAAGGGGGCCATCAGCGGCGTTCATGCACAATTTGCGCAGAACAACATTTTGCTGCTGACGAATATGGGCGTTGGTTTGGCAGTGGGAGCGGCGGCCCTTGCGGGGGTCCAGGAGATTCGATATCGCCTGGCGTTGCGAAAGGCTGCCCAATTGATACAAACGGACAACGAGAGCGCTTCGCCAGAAGCGCTCATGAAAGCCGCGAACGACACCGAAAAGGATGCGTTTGGGCGACTGGTCGCCATGAGGGGCGCCAAAGTCCGTCTGCGCACAATGCGCCAAAAATTGGACAAACAGTTGGACCGCGCGGTGGCGCAGGAAATTGAGATGCGCCCTCAAACAGCGAAAGATTGGAGGTTTGGCCGTCGCTGATTTTCCTTGCGGAAGTTGGCGTGGAGCAGGCCCCAGATTTAGAGAAAAAAGAACCGGCATGAGCTCGGTTCTTTTTTTCGGGTGCTCAGCGGCTCAGAACCACTGTTGGTTAAAATGACGCCGATTTTTTTACCCGAACCCGCGAACGCCCTTTGCGCTGCACGGAGCCAAAAAGCCGCCCCTCCTGGAGCAAGAGCGGGAGGCTATGACAGAAACCCGAAAAAGCCGCAGCCCGCCCGAACAGCGCAATGCGGCGCAAACGAAAGCCCGTGGCCGTTGACGCACAAATATGGGCACCCGTCGCCCACTCCCGAAAGGGTGGATGCGCCAGCCCTAGCCCTTCGGGGGGGGCCATGGGCGATTCTCGCCCCTCGGAAGATGTCAAACCACTTGTGAGCGAGCGCGAAAACTCCAAAGCAAAACCTCCCTTTCAAAAGTGAAACGAAAACCGTTGGTCAGAATTTAATATCCGTCCACGTGAAGTGTTTGACCTTTAGTCAACCAAAAAGGGTCAAACCGCTCCAATAAAGGACGTTTTCGTAAGAGGTTTGAAGCAATGGAGAAAGGCAATCACCATAATAGAAAGCACGAGAAAAAAACGTGAAAGGGCGGAGAAAGATTGAAAAATCCAATCCGGATCATCGGAACGAACGGCATTGCGTTAGAGGGGCTTTTTACGCAAACATACAGGAAATCGGGGCCGAAGTGGACCCGAAAAAACCAATCATACAGGAGACACCCATGTCGAACATCACCAAAAACGGTTTCACTTTGATAGAATTGATGATCGTAGTCGCCATCATCGGCATTCTGGCCGCAATTGCCATTCCCGCCTACAACAACTACACCACCAAAGCAAAATTCACGGAAGTCGTTTTAGCAACGGCTCCGGCTCGCACGGCCGTCGCCGTTTGCGCCACGACCGGCGATTGCGTCTCCGGCAACACCATCTCGATTTCGCTGGTTGGATCTGGCGCCGTTCCCTGCGTTGGCGCTGGCGCTGGCTGTTCCCCGGCCACCAAATACACGGCTTCCGTCTCCAACGACGACGGCGGCAATATCACCGCGACAGCGGGAACAAGCTCGGGTCTGAATGGAGAAACCTTTGTGTTGCAGCCGCAATTCTCCGGCGGGCGCGTTGATTGGACCAAGTCGGGCACGTGTTTGACTCGTTCGGGCGGCTCGATCTGCTGATTTATGGCGCGCGCCCGAGGCGCGCAGCCGCGTTTTTCCGTTTCTGACAAACGCGTTCGCGCCATCCGCAAGAGGCCCCTTTCGCAAATGGAAGGGGCTTTTCGATGGGTATTCAGAGAACGATGAGAGCCGCTGATCACCCATGGCCTTGTTCGAGCGGAATTGCGGCGAAGCGAGACGGCGAAAAGTGAAAAGACGCGGTATAATAAGCACAAAGCAGGTGCCAAAGCGTCGCAAAAAACACACATTGGCCGAAAACCCGCTGCGCGCAGGCGTCGCCTCACCGCCATTGCGCAAGCATTCACACCCCCCACACAGACTTCCGCAATGATCCCCTCGCCGAAAATAGAAAATTCCGCAATAAACAGCGAAATGATTCTGTTCTTTTTTGAGTCACTCAGTTGCCATGCGCTGGGTGATATGATCGCGCATGCGCTCGACCCTGCGCACGCAAACGACGCTTTATGGGCCGCTTTAATGGAGCGTTTGGACTCGCGCGAGGAGTCTGTGGCCAAGGATTGGTGCGCGTTGGAAACCGAGATGATTGAAGAACAGGATGTCGATGATGATTCAAATTGGATCAACGTCGAGGTGCCTGGCCCCGAAATGAAAAAAAGAATAGAGCACCTCGCCCACGCCTTGCTTCTGCCGGGCGCCGCCGCTGGCGTGGCGCGCAAAAGGTTTGCGCAAAGCTTCGGATCTGAAAAGTGGATGAGTTGGGCAAAGAGCCAATTGCGAGAAAACGGCGTCGTCGTGCGCGAGACGCACAACGACGCCACCGTGATTTATGAAGGGTTGGCGCGACGCCTGATTCATCGCGTTTTGGAGAGCGGCGCAACGGAGTTCGCTCCCGAAGCGGCTCCTTTCGCAAAAATGCATGTGGAAGCGATTCTAAGCGACGTTCTCCATCGGTTTGCCGAGCCCGCCGCATTGGATGACGCACTGGCTGCGTGCGTTCGGCCAGAGTGGGAAAGCATTGTTTTCGCCAAAGACGGCTCGCTGTTTGAGCAAGTGTTGGAAGCCAGCGTCGCTTTGAATGGCCAATCGCGAGCTTTGTTGGACGGCGTGGCGCTTCGCAGAGAGCTGTGCGACAACGCAGTCTCGACACGCGCCGCTCCCAGGGCGGCGGCCGGCGAAGACAAAAAAGAGCGCATCGCGCGACGAGTGTGACAGAAAAAAGATGAAGTTGTAATGATTGGCGGCCGTCAGGCCGCCAAGCCTTGATCGGCGAAGAGATTGATATCCGATAAATTCGCGCTAAAATCGTGCTTTTCCGAATCGCCTCAATGCCGGACGTGAATCGCTTGTGGTATTCATTTGGCGGCGCGATTTTTTAGGAAACCTTCCTCGCGGATGACCGCTCCAATTCATGACCCTCAATGACCGCACGCTAAGAATTTACTCGGAAATCGCGAAAAGCTATCGAGAAAAAACCTTGATGCTGGACGCGAGCTCTCACCGAGAGTGGCTGACAACAAAAATCCCTCCTGGCGGAGCGATTCTAGACGCCGGTTGCGGGTGGGGAAGAGACGCCAAGGCCTTTCAGGAGGAGGGGTTTGTCGTCGCTGCCTTTGATGGGTGCGCGGCGATGGCCCAACAAGCCTCGCAGCATTTGGGCCAGCCTGTGCCAACTTTGCGGTTTCAGGAAATGGCGTTCATGCCAAGCTCATTTGATGGCGTTTGGGCGCGGGCGAGCCTTTTGCACCTGGAGCCTGATGAGATGGCCGGCGCACTCAAGCACCTAATTGGCGCATTGAAGCCTCGCGGCTGGCTCTATGCATGTTTCAAAGAGGGTTCGCAAACTTATGTGGATGCCGCTGGACGATATTTCACCAACATGACGGAGAGCGCTTTCCGCGCCATTTTAGCTCAGTCCGGGCACGGTGTTTTGCGCGAAGTTCTTGTCACCGAGGATCAGTTTGGCCGCGAAAACCGATGGCTTAATGTATTGGTGTCGCGAGAGTGATCACAGGCGGTGCTTTTGGCGCGGGGCTCGCATCCAAGATGCTGCGCCATGACGCTGGATTGGCCCGTTGATGACTGACAAAGCTTTGCCAAAGGACTCGCCTCCTTGTGCGTCCTTTCGTGCGTGGAGGGGGAATTCGCGCTGAAGTCTCGCGCTTTGGCGAGGAGGCTGTGGCAAACATCCGCATGCGCCAACAATAAGCGTCTCCACGCCATGGCTGGTTTGAGTTCGAATATCGGAAAATGGCAAGAGCCCCGAAGGGCTCTTGCGTTCGCCAGCTCAAAGTCAACAAGCAACAGGCAACCGACAACAGCAGAATTTGGCTGTCCGCGAAGCCAAGGACCAAGAAGAGCGCAACACGCGGAAAGCGCGGGATTTGCTTCTTGGTCCAGTCTTCGCGCCGCCTTCAGTAGGTAGGCGAGCTGGCGACGGCGCATTTTTTGCGGATTGCTCCGCCAAGGATTGCGCCCATAACCTTTTTGCGCTTTCGCGCAAACTGAGAAAAAAACTGAGGGTGAGAGACTGTTTCGAGACTCCGTCAAACCGGCGCGGGCGGCAATGCAACCCATCCGCGCCAAGCGCGCGACTACTCCTGCGGTTCGGCCAATCCAATGAGAGTTGCCGTTTGACGAGAGATCGCCACCGAGATTTTCTCTCGATTCAAGTCGTTGATTTGATCGGCCACGGAAAACCCCTTGGCCTGCAAAGCGACAACGCGCTTTTTCAGATCAAGCAATTCGTTTTCATCCATCAGGCCAACGGCCACCGCGCCATCTTCGCCACCGCGAAAATATCGCGATTCGCCCTGCGAGATTGGCTTGTAGGCCGCGAGGCCATCGATCGGCACCATGCCCGGCTTTTGCGCGTCAATCAGTTCGCGCAGAAGCTTTGCCGATCGGTTGATCGATTCCTGGCGAGCCAGCAAGGCTGCGACGCCTGTGCGGGCATTTGCCAGGCCAATGGCTTCGCGAACCGCGCCGATGTCGTCTTGCAAAGCCAGAGCCAAAGCCAGCCCTTCTTGAGCTTCCACGCGGCGGGCTTTCAGCGCGCTGATTTGCGCGTCGCCCGCAAACCCGTCCACTCGCGCGCCGCCAAATCCCGCCAAGGCTTTTTGGCTGGCTTCGCTGGCGAGGTTGGCCATCCGTTTAGCCACATTGTGCCAACGCGACAATGTGAGATTGAACGTCGCTTGTTCTGCGTTTTTGTTTTGAATCGTCATTTCGTGCTCTCCAAAGGGCGTGACCGAGACGCCTCAAAATGAGGTGCTGTTTCGGAATAGGGACAAGAGAAAATTGTCAGACACAGGCTGCGGGCGATGTTTCGCCGTGAGCCACCTTGTAGATGCGGGAGCCTTGAATGAATCAAGAAGCTCTTCGCAGGAGTTGTGGCGTGCGGTTGCGCGCCACCCGTTGCGTCGCGTGTCGCCTGTCTGGGGCGCTCGGTGCGAGTTGCAAGATTGCAATATTGCCTATGCTCTTGTTTTTTGTCAATGGGAATTCAGAAATATTTTTTGGCCAATGGAAGTCGGAATTTTACGTTGGGCGCGGCGCCGGGCATCCGCCAAACCGCAGCGAGCCATCAATAAAAATAGTTGTCAGGGAGCCGAAGGCGTCGGGGCGCTTGCGCAAAAAAAAGAGCCCCATGGCCTCGCGAAAGGCGGCCGGGGCAAAAGGAAAACGCAAATAATGTGGCGCCTTGCGTTGGGTGTGGACAAGCGGGGCGATTCAGCTCGCGAGGCAATGGCTGGGCGAGCCTTGCATCACTGTGGCTTAGGCAACGAATGCGCCGTTGGGCGATGTCTGCGCGTTGGCCGAGGGAAGGACCCTTCTCCTTGATGCATCGCGATGGAGCGCGCGTCGGGAAGGGACGCTGCCGGCGTGGCCTCTGGGGGCAATGGCGCGCGCAGGGAGGAAAAGAAGCGGGCGCCAGGAGTCCAGTGATTGGCGACCGGAGAAAGAGAAATTAACGCAGTCGCGAGCCCAAAGCAGACCACCGCAAGAACACCCAGGCGGACCATGCCATAGACAAACGAGCGAAGCGCGTGTTTTTTTCGATTCGCGCTTGTTCTGCGACCCGCGGCAACGGCCAGCTCATCCCATGTCGCGCCGGATTTGATCCAGGCGGCAATCGCTGATGCAGCCTTTTCCTCGACCCAGAAATGCTGAGGGGGAGAAGGGCGACTTCCCGGCTGCGCCGTTTCTTTGGCGAAAAGAATTGAAAGCGAATTCGCAGGATTCGTTGATGACCCTTGATCTGGTGCGCGGGCGGGCGGCGAAACCCGAGGAACGTGGTTCGCTTCGTTAGAGAGCGTCGCGACAGGCTCCTCGCGCGAACTCGTCTCTTTGGAAGTGAAAAAATCGGACACGGGCGGCGGAAGAGGGGATTCATGAGGCGACACGACTTTTTCAAGCGAGTTTTCTTGGGGCGTTGAAAATCGTTTTGAGTGGGCGACGGCGCGCTCTTTGACAAGGTTGGAAGTCGTCGAATAATGGGGGGCGACGGTGGGATTTGAAGGCGCAGAATCCGGGCCGGCGGTGAATCGCGAAGGCGAAAAATGCTGAGGCGGGAGAGGGGCCATCTCATGCTCTGGCTCCTGCGCATGGCGAGAAAAAGAAGCCGCCTCTGTTTCGCCAGGAGGGCTTGTTTGCTGCGCGAAGGCCGAGGAGAGATCCGCGCTGGGCGATTCGGCCGGGGAGCGAGAGAAGCGCGAAGCGGAGACAATAGGCGGCAGCGGCGAAGGGCGCAGTCGGGATCGAGTCTTGCGTGCCTGGCTTTCTATGTCTTCCAGGGTTGGCGGAGGGCTGAACCGGCTGAGATGCGCGCGGTTTTTGCGGAGGGCATCATCCATGGCGATTCCTTGGCAGGAAATAGCTTTGTGAGCTGGAGGGGGCTATCGAACAAAAAGATAGACGGGGCGGCGATCGCTAATGAGCTCATTGTCGTGGAAGCGAGGTGTCGCCCCGGCCACCCAATGACGTATTTATACGGATTTGTTGGTTTAATGAATATCCTTCTGTCAAGAATGTGTCAAGGGGACGACAAAAAAGAAAAAACGAAAAAGCCAAAACCTGAAGGGCTCGCTGGGCGAACTTGCTGCATAAAGCGTTCGGCAGTAGAATTAACAGATGAATTGAGACATGGATCAGCAGCGCAAATCGCGTCATCCACGAAAGCAAACAATGCATTTAAAGAGCAAATAATGACTCAGTCCCATCACTTGGACGACGCCAGCGTGAAGGTTGGCACGCCGAGCCCGGCCACGGCCTCATCTGCGAAAAACACCACCGTGGTTTGGGATGGCTGGCAACCCGAGTCTCCATTCTGGGTCGTTCGTTCGGACGCGAGCGGAAAAGAAGGGGCTCCCGGAGCAGGAGCTGCGATTTTCAACCCTCAAGGCGAGTGGGTCGCAAGCCTGTCTCAGCCTTTAGATGAGGCATGGCGCGATGTTGGAGGGAGAGACTGCTTTGAGCTCGCCGCAATGCACCAGGGCGTGCTTTTGGCGCAAAAAGTGTGTCCGGGCGAGCCTCTTCTGATCCTTTCAGACAGCGTCGTGGCATTGGAAAGCGTGCGCACCCGCGGGGCCGGGCACTTTGCGCAACCTGCGGCCATGTCGGTGGAAATTGGCTTGGAGCTGGCTCGGCGCAAGAAAGGCTCAATGGCTATGTGGATTCCGCGGGAAGGCAATCGGCTCGCGGATAGCCTGGCCAGTTTGAGGCGCCGAAAAGTGGAAGAATCCGATCGGCATCAAGCGTTGGCGGAACTGGATCATGCATTTTTTTCCCACCTGCCGGCTCGCATGGCGTGTGATTTTCAGGTTTCGAACCGGACCTTGATTTTGGACGCAGGCGCCGACTATTCAGCAAAACGGGTCAGCACCGTTCAGTTCGCGCGCTTGGCATGGTTCCAACTCAGTCCGCAGGCTCAGCGCGAGCTGGCCAGCGCGCACGCGAGCGCTGAAATCAAAGCAGTTGTCAGTCGCATCCGGGGGGAGGCCCAAGAGGTCGCAACTCCAATTCCATATGAAGCGGACGTTGAAAATACCGCCAAAAATGCCATTCCGTTGAGCTATGGGCATGCCGTTGCAGTCGATCGGCAGATTCAGCAAGCCAAGCGCCGCATAAAAATGAACGCTTTCGCTAAACTGTGCCTGTATGCGGCGCAAGCAAAAATCAATCCAGCATGGAGCGCGCCAGAATTCGCGTTCGCAAAACCCACTTCAGCGGTTGCTCCAATCTCTGACGGCGGAAATAAAAACCCGGCTTCCGTGGCGGCGATCACGCCTGACACGGCCTTTGAGCCAAACGCTCCTAAAACCGCAAGGGCCTTCGGACTCATCGCACAAGAAACGCGTTCTTCGCAACAGGCCCCATTTGAATTGTCTGGCGTCGTCAATGCCCGGGTTTCTAAACGTTCACCGGCGCGACTCACCAGAAAAAATGATGTCATTTCTGCGCCACAATTTGGAATGCGCCGCAGAGCCCGATAGATTGTTGCCATCCTCCGCAGAAAAAAAACGCGCCAAGTCTCATCTGGCGCGTTTTTGTCAAAAAAAATCCACAATCGAGACGGAATGCACAAAATGGAGCATGTCTGCTTGCATGCTGACAAGAAATTTAAATTGTTGACAGCGAGCCTCTCGATTCGAGAAACAGCAGCGGTGGCCAAAGAATTTGGCGCGCAACGCAAAATGCACGGTAAAATAATGAAAGTGACAGAAAGCGAAAAGGCGATCAACCGCTCAGAAATGAAGTCTGCTGATTTCCCCTTTTCATGTCGTAACATTGACCGATTCATATTTTGCGCCATGGCCTACAATCCGAAAATTATCGCGGTGAAAAATTCTCCTCTCGCGCAATCTCGCCAGAAGGCGCAAGAAAACGGAGCGGATCCGTTTTCGGATTGTTCGGATGATTGGAAGCTCGATTCGGAGGCTCCAAAAAATTTGAGCGATTATTTGGATCAGAACGGCATTGGATTTTCATGTGGGGAATCGCGGACTGGGCACGCGCAGGAGGTGGGGGAAATAAAGCGTGAACAAGCGCTCAGGCAAGTTATCGGCGCCCCCGGCGTGGCCGATCCGGAAGATCCTTTTTTGTACGAGAACAGGACACGAACCACTTTGATGCAAATGGCTGTGGATGGAAACGTGAAAGGCTTGCGCGCGCTTTTGCCAGAATCGAACCTGCTGGTGCGCAGTCAAAACGGAAAAACGGCGTTTGACTGGGCCATGCAGGGCCAAAACCCTGAGTGTTTGGCGGCTTTGATTCCCGTGAGCGAAGTGAATCCACAACACTGGCCAACCTTACTCGCCCAAGGAATAGAGCTTGAAAACGAGGCTCTTCTGATAGCCATAAATGATCGCGTGAAAGCCGGCGTCGCGAGCATTGTGGTGGAGAATCGATCGCCGTTGATTCGCGCCGTGGGCCGTGGGCGTCTCGACAGCGCCAAAATTTTAGTGAGTCTGGGCTGCTCGGCCGCGCAAGCGGACAGCAATGGGCGAACGCCATTGATGCATGCGGCTCATGGCGCTTATCCAGATTTAGCAGAATTTTTATTGCCTTTTTCTTTTGTTGACACGGTCGCGAAAGATGGCCGAACAGCTTTAGCCACGGTGGCGAGCAAAACGGGCGTGGCGGCTTGCTCTGTGGCGCGGTTTTTGCTGTCAAACGGCGCAGACCCTGACATAAGGAACAATGAAGGGAAAACGGCCTTGTTTTTTGCGATTGAGTCGGGAGACCCAGGAATGATTGGGATTTTGGCAAGTGTCTCGAACTTCGCGGCGCAAAATGACCAGGGAAAAACTGTCGTCGATTTTGCTTTGGAAAGGAAGGATTGGCTGGCTGTGGAAACGATGAGCGAACACATGAGCGGAGCTCAGGCGGAAGATGCGGTGCTGCGTTTGGCTCGAAAATTCACGCCAAAGATGGCGGCCCGCGCAGAAGCTCATTTCATTGCGCAAGAGGCGAATTTTAAAAAGAAAAAAGGCTCGGAGTTGGAGCTGGCTTCTCGTAAACGCTCAGAAAGCGTGCCAGGCGGTTCGAAAAAAAGAGGCGCCGCACGCCTTTAAGTCACCGGCCACGGCCCCCGCGGTGACGTTGAGTTCAGGAAAAGACGATTTTTCATGTCGATCGTTTTTTCGTTGCCATTTTTTTGTTCGATGGCCAGGCGAAAATTTAGATCGAGCATGAGTTCATTTCATGGCCATGCGGGCGCGTTGCGAAAATAGAAAACGCCATGGAACCCCAGAGAAAAAACGCCTCCAGGGCAAAAAAGTCAGGGGCTGTGGCACCGCGGCGAAAAATCGAATGGGTTGTCATTGAATTCGAAACAACACCTCCAATGCAAATGGGCCGCAGGAAAGATTTTTTTAAATGCTCCGCAAAAGAAGATTTGCCGTTAATTTACAAGATGAAAATAAATTTCAAAAAACGCTTCATGATTCTAGGTAAAGAGCGAAACGCCGATGTGATCGCATGATTCAAGCGCCGTTGTCTGGCTGAGGATTTTTTTCAACGAAAGAGGATTTGCGTTCAATGACGTGATCGCCTCAATAAAAAATGAAAAAAAATTGCGGCGCTGGAGCGTCGAGGAAAAAGACGCTTTGGATTGTCAACGACAGCAGATCAAAAAAGAGGTTGCCGGTGAAGATGAAAAAAATATCACCAAACAAGCCCATTGAAAAGGTGGTGTTTGTGACGCAGCAGTAACTCGCGAACCCCAAAGCATGCTGAGCGCTGAGGAGGGCCGCCGGATCAAGTTTAGAGTTTGGGCAATAAGGAAAAAAAATTGGATCAAAATGATCCGCTTGAATTGACCAAATCCATCAGAAAAATATGAGCTGCCATGAAGCGCAACTCAACACGGCGACCCAAACGCATGTTTTTCTCCCCAACAAAATTTCACAAAAAATTAATAAAGCACGAAATGGAGCAGACCGTAGAACGGAATTGTTATATGGAAGAGGAGATTGGTCACAATAAAGACAGCCGGTGGTGCCGCATGAGGCGTGAAGGGCTGACCATCGCTTTCTTCCGGAGTAATATAAAAAGGCCAACTTTGCTTACCCGATAAATAACTTTTTTTTGAGATTGCGATGATTCCAATAGCATTTATTTTTGAACAGCCGATGAGCGAAGACAGCTCGGAAGAACGTCGACATGTTTTTTTGACGCAATTGACGGGAGGGCCAGAAGAGTTGGAAAATCCACAAACCTTCGATGAGGTTGCTCAGGAAGCCATTGCCGCTATTCAAGGAGCGATTGAAATGGCCTCCGCATGGAAAAGCCACGTGGCATGGCCGGGGCATCAAAGCATGCGCCTCGCCGCAGACTTAAAAAGTGGCCCAGGAATTCCAAAAATAATGCGAGTCGCCACCGACTCCAATCCAGAAATAATGGACTGGAATGCATCCACAACCTGGGTTCAAGAAAGTTTGAAGCCAGCGCTGGAAAACGCTTTCGACGCTCAGGTGGTGAGTTTTGAAGATTTTTTCGCCATGAACTCTCACAACCCGAGATTCCACAATGCCTTTTTGTCATGGGAAGCCTGGTTTTTTGGCAAGCTTGCGTATGTGCATGAGCCACAACTCCTGCTGGACGCGCTGGCAGCCACAACAACGAATTCGCCTATGGCGGTCGAGAAAAAGAAAGCCGCCAGGGCGAAGCTCTGAATTTGATCAAAAAAATTGAATGCCCCAAGGTTAGATCATCGATCTAATCTTGGGTTTTTTTTGATCCTTTTATCTTCCAGAGGAGCAATGCGACCCGTGTTCATTTTCTGGAGCGCCTGCTGTTGACGAAAAAATCCAGGCAATGGATTGAATATGATTTTCTTGATATTAAAAATAAATTTGGCCACCGCTTGCTTTCGCAGCGGCACGAGCCGCAACGCGAAAATATGAATGTTCACCCGCTTCGGATGTGATTTTTTAATGCCAACCCCGTTTTTTGCAAAAAACGGACTTTGTGCGCAATCGGGGTTGTCAGAACAACCAGATCGCCATGATGGAAGATGCTAAAAAAATACGCAGCTCGCCAGCAACCCTGTTGAGGCACTCGCATTTAAAATGGAAACTGGCCAGTAGGTCCTTCTCTGCGTCGTAAAAAAAGAACTGAGGCATCTTTTTCTTGGAGGATGCCTTTTTGCGGAAATCCTCGTCGCTAAAAATATGAAAAAGTTCCGGCGTCTCCCGACAAGACAAAACTGACGCTGGATCGTCAAGGAGGCGATTTTTTGCTGAAATTTATGCGCAACGATTCAACAGCAAGGATTTGGTGCAAAAAAACGTGAAAATTCAGGGAATGCACCGCGCTCTGTTTTGAGATGCGGTCCTTGAAAAAAATAGCGGGAAGGAGGGGGATTTTTTTGGAGCCTCAAGGCCACCCTAATTTTATTGAAAGCGAAAAAAAAAGCGGCTCGAAAAAGAGAGGACGGCGCCTTTGCGTTTAGCAAGCGCGAATTGGAAAAAAGGATGAAAATATATCGATTATTCGTGAAAATGGAAGAAAAAACAGACAAAAGGAAAAGAAAAAAATAGACGAAATTTGCTCGAAGTCGTATTGGTCAAGGATTCTTGGCTGATGGTCTAAAATTACAAAAAAGATGCACAAAAGTCAAAACTTGCTTTTGGATTGCTTTTTTAGATAAAAAAGAGGGGTGAGTAACTGGGGCAATCAACATTATAAGGCAAAAAAATAATTAATAAAAATATGTCTCTTTTAAACAACGAATTTTGAGGAGCAGGGAAAAAAATTGGAATTTTTGACGTTGGGCGACAAGAAAAAGAGGGGGGGGGCAAAAGAACAA